>Ga0209667_1000359_pt1 | contig 41164 bp, 36 predicted proteins | sample SaaInlV_165m_DNA_2_FD_184682 | JGI IMG/M metagenome (GOLD analysis project Ga0209667, IMG submission 184682) | Marine microbial communities from expanding oxygen minimum zones in the Saanich Inlet - Saanich Inlet SI037_S3LV_125m_DNA (SPAdes)... | ecosystem: Environmental > Aquatic > Marine >... | reverse complement strand
AAGAAAAAATTGATATTTTAAAAAACTGGGTTCAAGACAGCCTACAACCTGATTTAACTTTCTTATTTGATTTGCCTGTGGAAATAAGCATGGAAAGATTAAAGAAAACCAGAAATTTAGATAAGTTTGAAAGAGAAAATAAAAATTTTCATGAAAATATAAGAAAAAAATATTTAATGCTTGCCAATGCATGTCCGGAAAGGTTTGTTGTCTTGGATAGTCAAAAATCGATCGAAGAAATTCAGTGTCAAATAAAATTGAAATTAGATGAGGCCTTAAAGTGAGCCTCTATCCTTGGCAAGAAAAAGCTTGGGGTAGGCTAAATCATGATAATGCCAAATTACATCATGCATATCTATTTATTGGTGCATTAGGTTCGGGGTTAGAGGAATTTGCTAATACACTTGCTATGTCACTAATATGTAGCAATTTAACAAGCACCAAACAATCCTGTGGAATATGCCAAGATTGCCAGTGGGCATTAACCGAACATCCCAACCTTAAAATTATAAATAATTCAGTCGAGGAGGGGGCCTCAAAAAATATATCTATTGAATCAATAAGAAATTTAAAGCGCTTTTTAGAGCTTAGCTCACATAAAATTGGCGGTAATAAAGTAATTTTAATTAATAACGCAGAGAGCCTCACATTAAATGCTGCAAACTCATTATTAAAAATGCTTGAAGAGCCACCTGAAAATTCCTATCTAATTTTAACAACCGATAATATATCTAGCTTATTGCCAACAATAGTAAGTAGATGTGCAATAGTTTCATCCCCAAAACCAACACACGAAGAGGCAAAATCTTTTTTAAAGATGGAGGGGCATGAAAATTTATCATCACAGCTACCTTTATTTAATAACCTGCCTATGGATGTCATCATTCATCAAGAGAATAGTGATTTATTTAAAACGATTATCAGTGAATTTGAAAAAGGAAAGGACTTGGAGTTGATGTCAATTCAACCTAAATGGCTATCTGGAGACTTCCCAATGATCATTGGTCTATTTCAAAAATGGCTTTATGATATTTTCTTATTTAAAATGACTTCTAATTTTCATTTTTTTGAATCAAAAAAAGATAATATAAAGAAACTCTCTGATGCAGCAGATATCTCAAAATTATTAAAATTGGTCAAAAGTGCAAATAAAATTAAATTAATTTCAAACAAACCAATCAATAAGGATATTACATTTGATACTCTAATGGTTGAGTATAGGAATGTTTTTAAATAAATAAAATTATGTATATAGACTCTCATTGCCATATTAATTTTCCGGAGCTGAATAAAAATATAGATAGCGTCTTGTCTAACATGAAAGAAAAATCAATTACGCATGCGCTTTGCGTAAGTGTCACCCTTGATAACTTTCAAAGCGTATTAAAGCTTGCACAAGACCATAAACATATTTTTGCTTCCGTTGGCGTTCATCCGGACTATGAAGATATCGATGAGCCTGATGTAAAAACGCTAACTACGCATGCGAAAAATGATAACGTTGTGGCTATTGGCGAGACGGGCCTAGATTATTTTCGATTAACTGGCGAGCTATTATGGCAGAAGGAAAGATTTAGGACGCATATTAGAGCAGCAGTTGAATCTAAATTACCACTGATTATTCACACAAGAAATGCTCGTGAAGATACAATTGAAATTATGAAGGATGAGAATGCTTCAATTGCTAGCGGTGTAATGCATTGCTTCACTGAAACTTATGAAATGGCTAAGCAAGCAATAGATCAAGATTTTTATATTTCCTTTTCTGGCATTATTACTTTTAAAAATGCTGAGTCATTAAGAGAAACGGTTAAAAAAATTCCCTTAGATAGAATTTTAATTGAAACAGATTCCCCTTATTTAGCTCCCGTTCCAAACAGAGGGAAGCTAAATGAGCCGGCTAATGTTGTTTACGTTGCACAGAAAATAGCCGAAATTAAGAATATAAGTATTGAAGAGGTTGCTGAAACTACAACTAAGAATTTCTTTGCATTGTTCTCAAAATGTCAGACAAAGTAACTTTATTGGGTGTAGGCTCAAGCGCTGGAACTCCAGTAGTTGGATGTGAATGCCATACTTGCCAATCAACTAACAAGAAAAATTATAGAACGCGATGCTCAAGTCTTTTGACTTTGGAGAATGGTAAAAATATCTTAATTGATACAAGCCCAGACCTCCGTCTGCAGTCATTAAGAGAAAGTCTTGTTTGCGTTGACGCTGTTCTATTTACTCACCATCACGCCGATCATTGTCATGGTATTGATGACTTAAGAGCATTCTGCCAAATCAATAAAAAACAAATCCCTCTTTATGGCAGTAAATTTTCCATTGATGAATTAAATAAAAAATTTAAATACGCAATGACTGAGCCAAATGGATTTTGGGATATCCCAATTTTAAAGCCAAATATTATCAATGAACCATTTGAATTATTTGGTAGCCTTATTGAACCCATACCTGTTTTTCATGGAAAGTCTCTGATAAATGGCTATCGAGTAGGAAATATGGCATACCTTACAGATGTCTCTAAAATCCCTGATTCTTCTATGGAGCAACTTATAGGTTTAGATGTCCTATTTTTAGATTGTTTAAGAAACGAACCTCACCCAACACATTTATCCTATAACGAAAGTATAGATATCGCTAAAAAGCTGGGTGCTAATCAAACATTTCTAATACACATGACACACGAACTCGAGTATGATGCATTATCAAAAATACTACCCGAGTCTATTTTTGTTGGGTACGATGGCTTGAAAATTAATATTAACTAGATTTAAAGGAATATAACAATGTATAAAAATATAAAGCGTTTTACAATATTTATTGCTCTTTTTGCTTTTACGATAAGCATTCAAGCCGATGAGAAACGCGTTTACTCAGAAAATGATTTTATAAATATTTTTAGTGGCAAGCCTAAAGCACGATTTTTAAAGTATTTGGGCGAGCCTGATAACAAAGAAATTGCTATTAAACCAAAAGATGCAAGCAAGGTGATATCGAGACCAACTGAAAACAAAAAGAAAGATAAAATGGAGATGTGGTACTACAACCATGTTGTTGAATATTCACCGGGTAAAACTTATTTAAAAACAGAAATAACCTTTATCAATGACCGATGCAGAAGCATTAGTTTCTTTAATCAATAGTAAATAAAGTATTCATGCATAAAAAAACCACCTTGCGGTGGTTTTTTAAATCTATTTAGAGATTAACCTAGCTTTGCAGCCAACGTTTCAGATAGCTTAGCCATTATTGCACCACCAATAAATGATATCGCCATTAAAACAAATGGATGACCCAAGCTTAGCTCAATAATAGTACTGCCTTCGGATGCTAGTGCAGTTTCAAGTGCAATTAACTCAGTTAAAAGCCAGCCAAAAGTAGCAGCATAACCAAATACATTTGCCGGTATATTATTAAGTTTTGGTACGGCTGTTAAAACGTAAACAGTAATACCAACAGCGATTGGGGCAGCAAACTGACCAAGGTGGTCATCTAAAAGGGCTAAAACAAAAACAGCAACCATAGCCATGAACGAACCAAAAATTGTTGCCGCAATAGTTTTACCAAGGGCATCTTTACCTACAGTAAAATAAGCACCCCAAGCAATAAACCCTGCCCAAACTAATGCTAAACCATTTAAAGGGCCTGCTAAAACTAACCAAGTCCAAAGTACCGCAACCAAACTAATACTTACTCCTAGTGCATTTTTCATAATCAAAACTCCTCCTGTTGAACTTAAAAATTAAAATTTACTTAATTTTTAAATTTTTTAATTAAAAAACTACTTAAGATCTTATATTAATCAATTATTAAAATTTAGAGCTATTGTGGTTAAATTAAAATAACTATTTTAGATATTACACAACGTACCGAGCATGTCAAACGAGAAGCAGGGTCATTCAATTCTATTAAATTGAATGATTCTTATTTGTTAGTTTTTAAATTTGATATAAGCCAATTAATTTTGTATTGTATTAAAAGATATAATTAAAAATCAATCTTGGGAAATATTTATATGGATGATTCAACAAATAAGGGTCTTCAAAAATTTCACGGTGGGTGCCCACATGATTGCCCAGATACCTGTTCCATGGTCTATGAGGTTGAGGATGGAAAGCTCAAGGGGGTTAAAGGCAATGCAGAGCATCCGATGACGCGAGGTGGCCTCTGTGTCAAATTAAAAGATTATGAAAAACGCCACTATCACCCAGATAGATTGCTATACCCTATGAAACGTGTTGGGCCAAAGGGGGAGAAAAAATTTGAAAGAATTTCTTGGGATGAGGCCTTAACAACAATTGTTGATAAATGGCAAAAGATTATTGATGAAGATGGCCCTCAAGCCATAATGCCTTATAGTTATTTAGGTAACCAAGGCCTTGTTCATGGCTTAAATGGCGGTGATGCTTTTTTTGCGCGAATGGGTGCGACTGTCACCGAAAGAACCTTTTGTGGGGAAGGCTCATGCACAGCATGGCTTCTGACCATTGGGCCTACCGCCGGAGTAGACCCAGAAAGCTTTATTCATTCTAAATATATTATTGTATGGGCATGTAACTCTGTAAGCACCAACCTACATCATTGGCATATTATTAAAGAGGCCCAAAAAAGTGGTGCGAAGGTGGTAGTCATAGATTCCTATGCATCAAGAACTGCCAAAGAAGCAGACTGGCATGTTTGCCCGAAGCCAGGCACAGATGGTGCGTTAGCCATGGCAATGATGAATGTAATCATAGAAGAAGGGCTTGTAGATCAGGATTATGTAGATAATTACACAAAAGGTTTTTCTGAGTTAGCTGAAAAAGCAAAGGAAAGAACGCCTGAGTGGGCGGAGGGAATTACTGGCATAAAGGCTGAGGATATTAGAAAATTGGCCAAGGAATATGCTTCAACCCAACCATCAGCAATTAGAATAGGTGTTGCATTAGAGAAAAGTTGGGGGGGTAGTCAGGCGATTAGGGCAGTGACTTCACTTCCTGCATTAACAGGGGCATGGAGGCATGTTGGGGGAGGTATTTTACAATTTCCTGTTTGGGAGCACCCTTATAAATTTGATGTGATTTGTCGACCAGACTTGATTCCAGAAGGCACCCAAGTAGTTAACAATCTACAGCTGGGTCGTGTATTAACAGGAGAACAAAAGCTTAAGGTCCCTATCAAGTCGATGATGTGTTGGAACACAAATCCAGTCACACAAGCCACTGAATCAGAAAAAATTCTTGAGGGATTAAAGCGAGAAGATTTATTCTTAGTTTCAGCTGAGCACTTTATTTCCGATACTGCGGCCTTTGCAGATATTTTACTCCCGGCATCCATGGGTGCAGAGCAAGAGGATATGATCCTCTCATGGGGGCATCTATACCTTACATATAACGCCAAGTGTGTTGATTCCCCAGGTGAGTGCTTACCTAATAATGAAATATTCAGACAACTTGCAAAACGTTTAGGCTTTGAGGAAGAAAACTTTAAATGGAGTGATTCAGAATGTCTTGAGCATTATGTTGATTGGAATTCACCTGCATGTGAAGGTATTGATCTCGGGTATATTAAGAAACATGGCTATGCAAGATTGAATGTGGGGACGAAAGACAATCGTGCACCACACAAAGAGGGAAACTTCCCAACACCATCCGGTAAATGTGAATTTAGGTTAGTGGGAGCAAAAAACTTTGTTGCAGGTCCGTTTAGGCAAATGTATGAAGGTTTTCAGCCAGGAGAGGATATCCCTGAGCTTCCAGATTATGTAGCATCCAGGGAGACAGCTGAAGCTAATCCAGAGTTGGCTAAAAAATACCCCTTGAATATTTTAGCGCCAAAGAGTCATGGCTTTATTAATTCAAGTTATGCCAATATAGAAAATAAACTCAAAGCCCAAGGCGAGCAATTTGTTTTAATCAGCCAAGCTGACGCGATGGATAGAGGTGTTAATGAAGGAGAAAAGGTTACTGTATTTAATGATAGAGGTTCATTTGATGCGGTCGCCAAAATCACGCCTGATGTAAACAAAGGAATCGTTGTTACAACGCTGGGTTATTGGAGGCAGATGAATAATGGCGTTGTAAATTCAGTGAGCTCAAATGCGTTTGGTGATATGGGTAATTCGCCAACATCTCATGATTGTTTGGTTGAGGTGAGGGTAGCTTAATAGACGAGTTTGAAAAAACACATAATTTTTTAAAGTGCACTCTAAAGTCTTTTTATAAACATACAAATAAATCACTCCCTTTAGGGAAAAATAAAGATTTAGTAAAAAGCTTTGATGAATGCCCTTTACCTATCGCCAGTCATGATTCGAATGGTTTTTTTAATTATTTAAATAAGGCCGCGCTATCCCTTTTTAAGGTAACGCCAGTACAAGTTATTGGTAAGCCTACGACGATGACAGCACCAGAGTCTGCACAAAAAGAAAGGGATGAGCTATTAAATCAAGTAAACTCATATGGCTTTATAGACAGCTATAAAGGAATTCGTATCGCTTCTGATGGAGCGCTTTTTGAAATTGAAGATGCAACTATCTGGAATGTCCTTGATGGAGGTTCAAAGAAAATAGGCCAAGCAGTTATTATTTATAAATTTAAAACATTATGAAAAAAAATTCACCCGCAAAGGTCTTATTCGCTAGCTTAGCCGGAACAACGATTGAGTTCTTTGATTTCTATATATACGCTAATGCAGCTGTCCTTATCTTTCCTTCATTATTTTTTGCAGCATCAACGTCATCTACGGAAATGCTTCAATCACTTGCCACTTTTTCTGTCGCTTTTTTTGCAAGACCTCTAGGGTCTGCTTTTTTTGGGCATTTTGGTGATCGTGTTGGCAGAAAAACAACCCTAGTGGCGGCATTGCTAACGATGGGTGTTTCAACCGTTGCCATTGGCTTACTTCCAACCTATCAATCTATAGGTATTTTTGCGCCGATTCTTTTAGTCATTTGTCGTTTTGGACAGGGTTTTGGTTTGGGCGGTGAATGGGGTGGGGCAGTTTTACTTGCTGTTGAAAATGCACCGCCTGAGAAAAAAGCATGGTACGGGATGTTTCCTCAGCTGGGTGCTCCGATTGGATTAATGCTCTCCGGGGGTATTTTTCTTTATCTCTCTAGCACAATGACAGAAGTAGATTTCTTTGATTACGGATGGAGAATACCTTTTCTTCTAAGCTCAGTTCTTATCTTGATTGGTTTATATGTCAGGTTAACGATCCTTGAAACTCCAGAATTTTTAAAAAATCAAAAGAATAAAAAAACTTTAGCAGTCCCATTTTTTGAAGTATTTAAAAACTATAGAACACCAATGATCCTTGGCACATTTATTGCCTTAGCAACGTTTGTTCTTTTTTATCTAATGACTGTTTACATTGCTAGCTGGGCCATTACAGATTTGAATATCAATCGTGAAGACTTTTTAGGGGATCAAATAGAATCTGTCCTTTTCTTCGCAGTATTTATTCCTATCTCGGCTGTTCTTGCTGATCGATATGGAAGGAAGTTAATTTTAATCGTTGCTTCGCTAGGTATCATTTTATTTGGGCTAACCCTTGGTTCATTACTTAATATCAGCATTCTCTTCACTCTGTCAGTCGGGATGGCACTGATGGGTTTTACCTATGGGCCTTTAGGGACCATTTTGTCTGAGCTATATCCGACAAATGTCAGGTATACAGGGGCATCTTTATCTTTTAATTTTGCTGGTATTGTAGGCGCATCATTTGCACCCTTCATAGCCCTCTGGTTATCGACTAATTTTGGATTACATTTTGTGGGTTATTATCTAGCTCTTGCGGCTATAATATCCCTAATAGCCACACACCTTTCTTCAAAAGCTAAGTAGAATATATGCATAAATTTCTAGCATTATATGAATACGTTTTAAAATTAGCGAGCCATGCAAAGGCTAAATATTATTTATTTTTCTTAAGTGTTTCAGAGTCATCCTTTTTTCCAATACCCCCAGATGTAATGCTACTACCAATGTGCTTAGCAAATCCATCAAAAGCTTGGAGATTCGCTCTTATTACAACGGTTGGCTCAGTCCTGGGTGGGATCATCGGATACCTTATAGGAATTTATGCATTTGGGTTTATTGAGCCTTATTTATACGATTGGGGATATATGCCAGCATATGAAAGGGCAGTGATGTGGTTTGATGAATGGGGATTCTGGGCTGTATTTATTGCAGGTTTTTCACCTATCCCATATAAGATTTTTACGATTGCCGGTGGAGTTATGATAATGCCGATTTTACCTTTTGTATCAGCCTCAATTATCGGTAGGGGCGCTAGGTTTTATTTAATTGCATTATTTGTGATCATGTTTGGTAAGCAGGCAGATGAATTAATAAGAAAGCACATGGGTAAATTGATTTGGGGGGCGGTAATTTTAATCACCCTAATATTATTTTTGTTTACAACTTAGGTTAAAACCTTTTTTTATGGTTCAGAAAAAAATGGATAGATTAAGCTGGGGCATTCAATGACTTTCTGATTGTTTGAATTAATTCACTTGGGGTCATGCCGATTGGTCCAATACCTTCCTCTTTAAGAGAGTCGCTTGCCATTGCATGTAATTGAACGCTTAACAATGTTGATTCCCACATATTCAAATGGTGCCTTACCCCTTGGGCTACTATAGCCGCTATAAAACCTGTTAATACATCTCCCATGCCACCTGTTGCCATCCCTGGGTTTCCATGTACGCATTGATGTATAGGATTTTTTTTAGACCCAATTAAAGTCCCCATTCCCTTTAGAACAACTATTGAGGAGGTTAGGTTAATTAATAAATTGATTGCCTTAATACGATCTTCTTGAATTATTTTGCTATCTAAACCTAATAAGCTTGCAGCTTCACCTGGGTGTGGCGTGATAATTGACTCGGCATCTCTGTTTTGCAGAATTGACAATAACTCCCCATTTTTTGCAACAATAGTTAATGCATCAGCGTCCAGAATGATAGGTTTATTTGAAAGAAGGGATTGTTTAACCCACTTAGTTGCTTTAGAGCCAAGGCCTAAGCCAGGTCCAATAGCAATTACGTCTGGATTCATTTCATCAAAAGGGTCAGTGTCATCAAAGTCTCCTTCATAATTAATCATCAATTCAGGTTGTTTGTCGACAGCATGGGTAGATGCTTTATCGAACATTGATAAAATCGTCCAACCAGCGCCACCATAAAGCGCAGCCTTTCCCGCTAGCAACAAAGCACCTGATTTTCCCTTATCACCCCCAACAAGTAATACCTTTCCCGAGTATCCTTTATGTTCATGAGGTTTCCTTTTTAAGCAATTTAAAAAATTTGAGATTAGGCCGGCTGTAATCTTGATAGGTTTATTCATTTAACTTTAAATATGTATATAGTTATTATTGGTAGGGGATGCGAGGTTCGAACTCGCGACAAATTGATTAAGAGTCAACTGCTCTACCAACTGAGCTAATCCCCCAGATAAAAAAATGCGTATTTATTTTACCAAGCTATATTAGTCAGTTATTGAAGTCAATTTAATATCAATAACTTTTTTAGCGCTGACAGCCAATGCAAATCCTGGCGTGATTGTCGCCACTCTAGGTTGTTGGCGTCAACATAACACTGGCGTGGTTAACTCTGTCAGTTCAAACTCTTTTGGAGGCAAGGGTAACTCACTCACATCGCATGACTGTCTCGTTGAGGTTAGAAAAATCCAACTTTTACCAACCTTAATTTGCATTTAAATTTTTAAGCTCTCACCCTGAGCAAGGAGCTAGAAATTTATTTTTTTTGATTTTTATATTTAATGCTAATGCAAGTTAATTAGTTATTAACACATCTAAAATACTGGTAGTTGCATTTTTTATATTTTCAGGAGTATACCCACCCTCTAGCATGTAAATTATACGGCCATTTGAGTACTGTTTTGTTATATCATTAAGTATCATTGCTGCTTTTTTATAACCATTGCTTGTGTAGCTCAATTCACCCAATATATCACCTTCATAGGCATCAAAACCTGCAGAGACAATAACAAAATCAGGTTTAAACTGATCCATGGCCGGTTTAAGTTGATCTCTAAGCCCTTTGATTAAGTCATCATCACCTGATCCTGCAGGTAAATCAATATTGAGTGTATATCCTTTGCCTTTGCCAGTACCAGTCTCATCGGGACGTCCAGTACCTGGATAAAAAGGATGTTGGTGGATACTAAAATAAAAAACACTATCATCTTCGTAAAAGATATCTTGTGTACCATTACCATGGTGTACATCAAAATCAACAATCAAAATTCGCTTTAGATCATATTTTTTTTGCAAGTAGCGTGCAACAATAGCAATATTATTATAAATACAAAAGCCCATACCCCTTGAGGCCGTGGCATGATGGCCCGGAGGCCTTACCAAGGCAAAAGCGGATGAAATTTCACCAGCCATGATAAGATCAACTGCCTCTAAACCAGCTCCTACAGCTAATTTTGCAACATCATTGCTGTGTTTGGAAATAGGGGTGTCACCCGTACTTAAATAAGCCCTATTATTCTTTAATTGCGAAACTTGGTGGTCAACTAACTCAATATATTCATTAGTGTGCACTAAGTTTAATTCATCAAATGTTGCTACCTTAAAATTCGGCCAAATAATTTTTGATGAAATTTTTTGGTTGGCTTTTAAGTCACTTATTACAGAAATTAACCGCTCAGGATTTTCAGGATGGCTAGGTCCTGTGTTATGCAATAAAAATCTTTCATCGTACATTACTGCTACTTTTTGTTCATTTGCAAAATTAAAATTGCTAAATGTCATCATAAAATTGAAAAGGCAAAAAATTAAAATTGAAAGTTTTTTCATATACGGAAAATTATACAAGCGATAAACAGCTAATAAAATGTTTAATTCTTTTGATTTATATCAATAATTACCTCGGACATAAAAGTTAATATTTAACCATATCAATAAAAGGGGTAGGTTATGCAAGAGTCAGTTTTGAAGCAACTAAAACCTGTGCTTATTGCAAGTGCGGTGGTATGTATTTTATTGTTTTGTATATTAATTTTTACACAAACGGCATTTCATGGAATCCATTAGTAATGGATTGATTAGGGCAAGCATGGGACGCAAATTCATCGCCCTAATTGTTACGTCAGCGACTATACTATTATTGCGGTTCATTTGTATCGCAATCTTGATACTCTACTCATTATCTTTATATATAGATTATGGTAAGCCACAAACTAACGGTAGAGTTTATGTTAACACTGAAATAATTAAACAAGAGGCTCCTAAAATAATTCCACAACCTAAGCCACAATCAATCACTTACTATCTTACGTGAGAATGTAACAAAAATTTAAGAGGCACACCTAGCTATATACCCTATGGGGTGGAGGGGGACATAACCCCTTTTATAAGGAATAAGAATGATTCGGCTGCAATTAATTAGCCTATTACAAAACGAACTTCAGAATTAAAACCCAATACTATAATTTACATAAAATTTTTGTAAATTACTAAAATCAGCTCTTAGCTTAGCAACCCCTGCATCGGTATGTAGCCATTTTCATATACAATAATTAAATAAATTAAAGCTATTATTTAAAAATGAAAAAAACGAACTCTCTTTATGTTTTATCCCCAGTTAATGCGCTTGTTAAAGGAATCTTGCGTGAAGACAAAACACTTAAAGTAGTGCTTGAGCATGGGGATTTTGGCCTATCAAATGACAAACATAGAGGAGGACACTTACTTGGGTTCTTATCAACCTCAGTTGAAATCAAAATAGAACCCATAGAACAACTTACGCTAGACCTTCCTCACAGCATTGATTTCCTTACTGCAAATTTAGATGGCGATATAAGCGATGATCTTGATAGGGCTGAGCACTAGGAGTGTTTTTTTGAAACCTTTTATACTTCGTATAATGTATATTATGTTAAATAGACAATTTAAATCAAATGAGGTCGATTAATGTTGTTAAATAAAAATAATTAATAAAACCAATGGGATAAAAGAGAAACTATGCAAAGTACAGTAAGAAATTATCAATACCTTATCTTGATGATCATTATTTGGGGGTCTTCCTTTGCGATGATGCACGAGTGCCTAGTCGGGGGTCACTTTTCGCCAGAACAAACGGTAGGTTATCGATTAGCTATAGGCTCAATCGTTTTATTGATGGCTTGTATTTATTGTAGGAAAGCCTTCCCTAAAAGCCTAACACCATGGGTCCACTTCTTTATATATGCCGTGATTGGTAATATTGTCCCCTTCATGCTTATTTCCCGAGGCCAAATGCACATCACATCAGGCATGACAGGTCTCTTAATGGCCTTGGTCCCATTGGTTACAATGGTATTAGCGCATATCTTCCTTCCAAACAATGCTTTGAACCGATATAAGATTATCGGATTTATACTTGGGGTTTCTGGCGTATTCTTCATTTTAGCCCCATCTATTAATGACGGAAATAACACTCTATTTGGTATTTTATTGATACTAGGTGCCGCTGCATCTTATGCAAGCCATGGTGTTGTAGTAGAGAAATTTCCTAAATATGACCCTATTGTTGCAGCAACATGCTCATCTATTCTGGCCTGTTTTCTAGCTTTTTTAATATGGCCAGACATGATCTATTTAAATTTAGATGGTGTGCCACTTAAAACTTCATTAAATATGCTGGCTCTTGGCTTATTTCCTACAGGTTTGGGGGCGCTAATATTCTTCAATCTAATTAATAATACTGGGGCAGTTTTTCTTTCAAATATGAATTATGCTATACCAGTCTACGCATTTATCCTAGGAACCATCATGTTGGGCGAGCCTGTTTTGTGGCAAAATATTTTAGCTTTAGTGTTGATTGTTTTTGGTATATTTGTTTCTAGAATAAAAGTTTAATTTATTATTAATCAAAATCTTCAATTCCTAGCCTTTGCATTACAATTTCTGCATTTTTCTTGCTCTCAGCAGCAGCTTTCTCATCACCAATCTTAGTATAAAGCTCAACTTGAGCAATTAATGTTTTGGCTAGATAGTATTCGCCACCATTATCGATACAAAATTTCTCAAGTTTTTTTAATATATTTACTGCTTTAGCTTTATTTTTGTCTAAGTAAAAATATCTTGATAGCTCAATGCTGCTATCCGCATATTCACCTAACATTCCAGTCTTCTGGAACATTAATGTCGCTCTTAAGCCGTATTCGACAGCTTTAGAGCCTTTATTTCTGTAGTAGTAGGTTTGTGCTAAGCCTTCGTAACAAACCGCCCTTTCATTGTCATTCGATGCCAATACTAGCGCTCTTGTATAGTAATCTTGAGCATCTAAGAATTCTTTAGTTCTTAGGCCATTAATTCCTAATTGATATAAGAATCGATGTTCGTATTGAAGGTATTTGCTATTACCCAGCTCCGCTGTCTGAAATCCGTAAGTAAAAGTTTTACTCGACCCCTTAAAGTCGCCTGAATCCCTTTGGGTAATACCTTTAAAGAGGATTGCTTGCATCTGATCGGCTTGAATGGTTGCTTCTTTCTCAGCCAATTCAAAGTCTTTAATTGCTTGATCGTTATTTCTAAGTCGAAAATTAGCTTTACCCATACAGAAATTTGAATCATATTTATCTTTCACCGATTTTGCTACTTTTATAGCCTCTTCATACTTGCCCTTATTTAACTTTTTTTCACATTCATTATTTACATTGTATGCAAATATATTATTTGAATACAACATTATAAAAGATAAAGTTAATGTAAATTGTTTAATCATTCTTCCTCCATAGTCCATTTTATAAGGTCATCTTCTGACAAAACTTCTACGCCAAGAGATAGTGCTTTTTCAAGCTTGCTTCCTGCATCACTTCCAGCTAAAAGATAATCTGTCTTTTTGGATACCGTTGAAGTAACCTTTCCGCCATACTGGTCAATTATCTGCTTAGCATCTTCCCTTTTAAGTGTCGGTAAAGTCCCGGTTAAAACAAAAACTTTTTTGCTAATTTGAGGCACAAGTCTCACCTCTTTCTTTGCTTCGCTAGCACAGGTCACACCATTTGAAAGTAATTTACCAATTAGGCTAATATTGCTTCCATCATGAAAATATTCATAAATGAAACCAGATACAGTTGGGCCAATATCATCAACCCCTTCTAAATTATCCTGAGTTTGTGCTTCTATATTAGAGATGGTTCCAAATTCTTTAGCTAAAGCTTTTGCTGTTGCTTCACCTACCCCTCTAATACCTAACGCATATATTAACCTACCTAGAGTTGTTTTTTTTGATTTATGAATTGATTCAACGAGGTTTTTCGCAGATTTTTCCCCAAATCGCTCTAAATGTTCAAGGGAATTTAAGTCTAGGGTATATAAGTCAGAAAAATCACCTATCATTTCATTTTCAAGTAGCTGATCTATTATTTTCTCACCTAAGCCATCTATATCCATCGCCTTTCTTGATGCGAAATGCATGATTGCTTGTTTTTTCTGTGCTGGACATTGGCTTCCGGCACAACAGCGAAGAATAGCCTCCCCTTCCTCCTTTTTAAGCTTTGAGTCACATTCGGGGCAATGGGTTGGCATTACGAATGCCCTGATATTCTTTGGTCTTTTAGACTGAATAACACTCACCACCTCTGGCACAACATCCCCTGCTCTCCTAATTAAAACAAAGTCATTGATATGAACATCCTTTCTTGATAGCTCTGCTTCATTATGCAGCGATGCATTTGTTACCGTTACTCCTGAAACAAAAGTTGGTTTAAGTCTTGCTACGGGTGTGATTGCTCCTGTCCTGCCAACTTGAACATCAATAGCTACAACTTGGGATTCAGCTTCTTCCGCAGGAAACTTATGTGCTACCGCCCACCTTGGTGCTCTTGATACAAAACCAAGCTCATCCTGATGGTTTAGGGAGTTTACTTTATAAACAACGCCGTCAATATCAAAAGGCAAATCTTGTCTTTTATCTATGATTTCGTGGTAGTAAGTTAATAATCCATTAACATCATCAACATTTTTTACAAGATCTGTTGTTGGTATTTTAAGTTGATTTAATAATTCAATTGAATCAGAGTGGGAGTTAAGGGTATTTTCAATTCCTTCAAAATCTATACTGTAAGCATAAAACCTGAGTGGTCTTGTAGCTGTTATATTAGAATCTAATTGTCTTAGGCTACCCGCTGCTGCATTTCTTGGGTTTGCAAATACTTTTTGACCTAACTCTTCTTGTTTTCTGTTGAGTTCAAAAAAATCTTCTTTAAACATCACAACCTCACCTCGGATTTCGATTCTCGATGGAAGATTTTTGGTGTCTATTTTAAGAGGAATAGATCTAATAGTTTTAAGGTTGTGTGTTACATCTTCACCGGTAAAGCCATCACCTCTTGTGGCACCTAGTGAAAAAACACCTTCCTCATAAATTAATGCAATTGCAAGCCCATCAAATTTTGGCTCAACAGCATATTTTATGCTCTCTACCCCTAAATCAGTTTTGATTCTTTTATCAAAGGCCACTAATTCTTCTTCATGGAATACGTTACTAAGTGATAGCATAGGCTTGATATGGCTTACCTGACTAAATACGGTGCTTGAAAGCATCCCTACTCTTTGTGTTGGTGAGTCTGGAGTAATTAATTCAGGGTGCTGCCTTTCTAACCCCTCTAATTTTTTTAAGAGGCTGTCATACTGGCTATCAGAAATGATAGGGTCATCTTTTACGTAGTAATTAAAATTATGCTCTTGGATTTCTTTCTTTAAACCTAAAGCCGTTGTTTCTAAATCAATATTTTTTTTCATAGCTTAATTGAATATTTTTTTCGCAACACCTGAGCCTGATGGTATTTTCTTTTCTTGCATTATTTTTTCTAGTTTTTTTAAATGTACATATATTTGGCTTATTTGATCATCATTTAAAGGCTTTCTACTCGCATCAACAAGGACTCCATTAAGCTTGGCATTGAATTGTTTAATCGTATCGATCATTTCATTAAAAGCGGAGGTAATTTTTATCGTATTAGGGATATCCATTTTAAAGACAATGCCTTGAAGGAATGATTCATGGCTTATATTCAGTGGCTTCCCAGAGAGAGAAGTTAAGGTACAGGCCTTAAAACCTGAGTCTGGAGCAATTAACTCATGGTAAGACTTATTATTTATCTTAAATATAGGCTGTTTAAAAAAATCTATTAAAGGGCCTGCATGAAATGTTGGGTCAGATTTAGGATAAACCTGAAGGACTAATGAGCGATCTACTTCTTTTTTAAATTTATTTAAATGAAAAGATTCTTTCTCAATATCTTGGTTTGATAACCAAAGTAATGACCCATCAACCTTGGATGTAATGTTTTTTCCAAGCTCTTTAAAGGCTTCAATTCTGGTGCTATCAAGTATATATTTTCTACTTGCAAGCAACAAAACTAGCAAGATCTGATTGAATTGAATTGAATCATAAATAGCTGTCTCTGTAGCCCATAAATCATTATCTTTTCTAACATAAACCCTAACACCTGGCATCGATTTTATCTTATCCAAAAATAACCCTGTGCTTCCCTCTTGAACAGTTTTGGATATTATTGATATTACAGTCTCAACATCCCTATGAATTCCATCAGGTAAATTAGAATTAATAATCTTTTCTGACCCACTTAAGGGTTGGTCTAATTCATCTTCAATTATTGCCTTAGGTTCTGTTGTTATTGTAGGTTCTTGTTTTTTGTTTAGATCATTAAAAAGCGGGTCATTGTCTTCATTAAAAAAATTTTTTGGCTTTGATAGACTTGGTTGATTCTTTGAAATTCTTTTTAATTCGCTCCAATTATAAATAAGCATTATTAAAATAATAACCACGCCTGCAATTAAAAGTGCAAGTTGTACGTCATTCATAATTAGTAAGCTAGCTCCATTTCGTCAATATCACGCATATCAACTTCAACAACCCTAGAAACGCCTAATTCTTGTTGTGTAACACCAATCAATTGTTCAGCAATTTCCATTGTAATTCTGTTGTGCGTGACAATTAAAAATTGCGTTTTATCTGCCATTTCTTTGACTAATGAACAGAAATTACCCGTATTAGTATCGTCTAATGGGGCATCAACCTCATCCATTACACAAAACGGTGATGGGTTTAGTTTAAACAAAGCAAATATTAAGGATATAGCTGTTAATGCTTTCTCTCCTCCCGATAAGAGATTGATCGTTGTGTTTTTCTTACCAGGCGGTTGAGCAGAGACCTGCAGGCCTGTGTCTAGAATTTCATCGCCTAATAACTGAAGTTCAGCTTTTCCACCCATAAATAACCGTTTAAAAAACTCACTAAAGTTTTTATTTACTTCCTTGTACGTCGCGTCTAATTTCTCCCTTGTTTCGCTATCTATTTTTTTGATTGCATTCTCCAATGTTGTCATCGCTTCAGTTAGATCGTCTGATTGTCTTTGTAAATAATTCTTTCTTTCTTGGATGGAATTTAGCTCATCTATAGCTGCCTGGTTAACAGGGCCTAAACGCTCCATTTTAAGCCGAAGTGATTCGCATTTTTCTATAATTGAGTCAACATCAGCATGGCTTTCCATGGCATCTAATAGAGCACTTTCCTCAAAGGAAGTTTTTTCGATTTCTTGACAGCATTGTTCGAATAGAATTTGCGCCTCCCTTTCTTGGATTTTAGATTCTTGAAGTTTTTCAGTGAGTGGATTTAGTGAGTGTTGCTTTTCAAGTCTTGCGCTTTCTAAGTTTTTTAAATTAGCCTCTTTCGTAACAAGTTCCTCTCTAGCTCTAATTAGTCTTTTCTCAGCGCCCTCTTTTTCCTGAAGGCTTTCTTTGAGCATTGACTCATGATTTTCAGAGCTTTTATCATTTAGTTGGTTATGAGTATCGCTAATTAATTTTTCTAGTCTAGATTTTTCATTAGTGTTGAGATTTAATTTTTCAATAAAATCCTCATGTTTATTTTGATGAATTTTTAAGTTAAATATTAACTCCTGCTCTATCTTGTCACGCGCAACAACCGTTTCCCTTTCAGACTCAAATTTTTGTTCTAAAATATTTTTCTTTTTTGATAGTTCCTCTAAGATATTTTGTAATTTTATTTTATCCTTTTTATGCGCGACTAAGCTATCTTGCTTTTGGTTAAGCTCACCCTTAAATTCACTTATTTTTTTCTCTGTTTCTGTAAGTTCGTTGTCTATATTAACAACTCTTTCTTGTTTATGAATTTCGATTTGTTGAAGCTTATTTACCTCTAAATTTATTGAGTTTTTCTCCTCAATTAGATTAAATTTTTTATCAGATAAAAGCTCTACCTCATTTTTTAAGTTAGCTAATTTATCTGCATGTTGGTCTGACTTACTTATGGTGGTATCCAGCGCATTCTTGTGAGAGGGTAAATCTTTTCTTAAGTCCTCAAGTAGCTTAAGGTTGGTTAGTTTGTTGGAATTACCTCTGCTCTCAGATCGCAATACTTGAAAGTTCTTACCATGTATATTTCCAGATTGGTCGATCAATATTTCACCGAATTTTAGTTCTCTCAAATCACCCTCTAAATCCTCATCATTTGTAATATATGTATGGCATAACCACTCTGTTAATACATCATTTATATTAGGACTTTTTGAGGTTATCTTTGACTGTATAGGGGTAAGTTTTTTATTTGGTGTGGATGGGTCGCTAGAGCTTTCTTCATAAACAACTGCAATATTTGTTGGTATCTCTTTAAGTGACTTAGGGGTAACTCTTTTATTTTCATAAGCACTCGCATATTCTGAAAGTATGAACCCAAAGGCCCTTTCCCAACCTTTTTCTATATTAACTTTTTTAAATATATTTCTATTTTTATCTATCCCAACCTTATTGAGGAATTCACTTGTAGCCTCATCGGTAATTTCATTATCAACAAAATTTGATAAAGTCTCGATTTGTATTTCTGTCTGTTGAAACCTCTTAAGATGTTCTTCTTTTTGAAGGTTAAGTTTTTCTGTTTCTCTTTCTAACTCATCAAGTAATTGTTTTTTTTCTGCTAATTCTTGATCAGCCATAGTGATTTGGTCATCTATATCTCCAATGTTACTTGGGGAGACATTCTCGTTGTTAGGTTCCGTAGCCTTAATTTTCAAGGATTCTTCATGGAGGCTTTTTTTACGGGCTTCTAGGTCATCTACACTTTTGTTTATATAATCAATTCGAGTAAGCTCAAGATTTATTAGCTCATGTATTTTTTGATTTTCACTTTGTTGTAATTCTAATTTTTCTACTGATGCCCTAAATTCAGCTTCCACCTCCACAAGACTTGCTTTATCACCCCCGGCATTTTGTTGGTGTTGAGTAAGCTTCTCATTTTCAATTTGGATAAAATTTTGATTTTCCTCCATCGCTTTTTCAATCTCTTCGATTGAGGTTGTATGAGATTTTAATTTTTCCTCACTTTCAACTACAGTAAGCTTCAATCTTTCAAGATTATTTTTGATATTGTTTAAAGCATTTTCTGCGTCTGATACAAGCGCATTAACCTCATAAAATTTAGCTTGTGCAGAATTAATTTCATTAGACGTGTTTGCGTGCTCTTGTCTTGCATTCTCAACCTTAACCTCGATTTCTCTTAGGGCTGTCGTAAATTGATCTAACTCAGCCTGTTGGTTGACTATGAGCGCTTTTATTTGATCCCAGGACTCATTAGCATCTCTTTTCTTTAAAGCCCAAACTTGAGCTTCTTGGAATTTTAAATTTTCTTGATGTTTATTATATTTGCTGGCCGTTTCAGCTTGGGATTCAAGTCTAGTAATCTGTTGATTGATCTCTCTTAATAAGTCTTCAACTCGCGAAAGATTTTCCTTAGTATCTCTTAAGCGGTATTCCGTCTCCTTCCTTCTTTCTTTGTATTGGCTAACTCCAGCAGCCTCTTCTAAAAAGTTTTTTAACTCTTCTGGCTTTGCCTCGATAATTTGAGAGACCGTATTTTGACCAATAATCGCATACCCTTTAGCCCCTAAACCGGTCCCGAGAAATAAGTCAGCAACATCCTTTCTTCTGACCTGTGTGTTATTAATGAAATAACTCGAACCTTTTTCTTTTTCAATCACCCTTTTAACTGATATTTCTGCATAACTTGACCATGCTTGTGGGGCCATGCCTTGAGCATTATCAAAGAAGAGTTCGACGCTCGCTCTGGATATGGGTTGCCGTGTATCACTTCCGTAGAATATGACATCTTCCATCGTCCCTCCCCTGAGCTCCTTGGCTGAGGATGAGCCTAGGACCCACTTAATCGATTCAGTCACATTGGATTTGCCGCAACCGTTTGGACCAACAATACCTGCTAATTGCGAGTCAACTTTTATTGTTGTCGGATCAACAAATGTTTTAAATCCTGCTAATTTAATCTGTTTAAGTTTCAATTGTTATCGATCTTTGGATTTTGTTGAAAAAGAATTTGTTCAAAGCAGTATAATGTCATCTTTTAAATAAATTTTAGCTTAAGTTATGAATCAAAATACACTTGGTGGAAAGCCTTCAGCCCAACCCACTAAAACATTAGAAACATTCGAAAATCCTAACGTTAAAAGAGATATTCATATTCATATGCAAATACCAGAGTTTACTTGTTTATGTCCCAAAACAGGCCAGCCTGACTTTGCTACCTTGTACCTTGATTATATCCCCGATAAGGCTTGTGTGGAACTAAAAAGTCTAAAACTCTATATCTGGTCATTTAGAAACGAGGGTTGCTTCCATGAGGCTGTCACAAACAGCATTTTAGATGATCTTGTTAAGGCAACTGACCCAAGGTTTATGAGGATAACGGCTAAGTTTTTTGTAAGGGGCGGCATCTTTACTAATGTCATTGCTGAACATACTAAAAAAGGCTGGAAGCCTCAACCTAAGGTAAATTTAGGTCAATTTGATTCTGAAAAAAACTATCGTGATTAATCCATCGGGGGGTATAGCTCAGCTGGGAGAGCACTTGCATGGCATGCAAGGGGTCAGCGGTTCGATCCCGCTTACCTCCACCAATTCTTTATTTAATCCAATCCTAAACTGTCCTAAATAGTTTACCAAATCAATGCCTTCCATTGTTTTATTGTCCTATATGTATTAATATTTTCCTAGCATATCCTAATACAAGCTAGGGTATATATTAATCTCCTGGATCAAAAACGATCTTAAAATAACTTTCTGATCAACAGATCTTATTTAAAGCCTTTTAAATTGAAGCAGTTGATTTATTTGAGCTGAAAAATAAAATCATAAATATAATAATTATATCAATTAGGAATATTATGATAACGGGCGTGATATTTTGCCAAAATCCAGAGGCATAATAACCAAAGCCATAAGTCATAATGACGGTAAATAATGTTAGAAAATGAATGACAAAGCTTTTAAAGAAAGGGTTTGCTTCCCATAATTTGAAGAAAAAATACCATACCTTTGAAAGTAAATAAATTGGGATGCAGCCAAGTATTATATAAAAAACATTGTAACTAAAGAGATCCATAATTTCTTCTTAATTTAACTTTTAAAAAGATAGCTTATACAGAACATGCTACTGTCCATCCAACATTGTGACAACCAGACAAAGAAAAACATTCCTCTAAGTCTGCGTCAGTTACTTTTTCATTTAAATCTATCATATTTTAAGTCTCCTACTATTTAATTTATTTACATTTATAAAACGCATAAGCTCTTAATCCAAAAATTTAACTACTGTAATAATACACCTGGTTGTGGTGCAGTTGAACCAGGGATTTTAGTTAAAATTAATAACTCAGATAAAAATGCAATTACCTTTTGTGAGTACCCAGCATCGATGGCTGGAATGATAAATGTATTTCCATATAAGTCTTCTGTATACGCAAATTTATCTTCGAATATTGAGTTTCTCTCAACTACCAAAAGCTTGGTTGCATTTTTTCTTGTATCCTTTTTTTTCGTTCTTGTCTGTTTGTATGTATCAATAGATGAACTTAGCTCGACATAAATAGGCTCGTCCCATAGTTGTACTGCAGCAACCGCACCTAAGTAGTCAAAAATATTTTTAACAGATCGAAGTGGTATAAATAACTTATCTGAATTGTAAATAGCTTCTTTTTGAATATTACAGTAGGCATTAGTATTAAATTTATATTGACTATTAGCTTTTGGAGAATCTGAAATACATAATGTAGCCTTTTCTTTTTCGACTTTATTACCTTTTTTATTCTCTTGACTGCCAAAAGTTAATTTATTTTTTATTAGAAATTTAAATAATTTTTCGAATGCCAAGTAACTTGGTTTTGAAGGATCGTTTTCAAGGACAGTAATCTCACCACTCGCCTTTTCAATTACAAATTCGTCAATTAGTAATTTGAGTATAAGCTCTTCAGGGATATTATTACCCCGAAAGTAGACCAATTTCTTCATCGGGATTTTAGTCATAAACTCATTCCAAAATGTTGCATTGTCCATAGATGATTGAGTAAATGTGAAGCCTTCAGAGTACATTTGTGATGGATTAAATGTTGCTGACTCTAGGTTATTACCAATTATTCCAAAAAGTCCACCGCTCCAGAGATCGCCATCCGCTCCAAAATTTAAGCCTGGAGCAACTGTCGTTGTTGTATTTGCATTCCCTAATACTGAAGGTATATCATTAAATGCAATAGGTCTGTCTTCTGAAGCTCTTATGATATTGGTAAAAATTTGATTAATTTGATACTGTTCCATGGTTCTATTATATGTAGCACTTTGCTCCTCAAATGTTGGAGGAAGAATAGTTGAGCATCCAGATATCATAAGAATGATGAAAAGTTGTAGTAGGATTTTAGAATTTATTACGGTCTTAATTTTCAATTTGAGTTCCATATTTTATTAATAATATTTGAATTATTTTCATCTAGACCAATATATCTATTTCCATATCCATCTGTCATATTGTAATAAACATGTGTTGGATCAGCCGTTGAAACCTCCATATTTTTTTCTAGAGTAATCAACTTAGCACTGTATCCTTCAGGAAGGTTAAGTCGACTAACAACGCTATTTTCTTGATTATTATCATTCATTTTCATATCTATTGAATAGGAAGTGAGTACAAAAAATTGGTTGTCATTTGTTTTGATAATATTGATTTGAGAATTTTTAGGAAAAAAATAATCTCTTAGCCCTCGGGAGGTATGAGGAAAATACGGCATCCCTCCCATTCCACTATTGTCAGGAAAAAGGAGGAAATCTACCCAACCAACTTTTGATTCATCAATGCGATAAATAGCCTGCTTACCAATATAGGTAAATTGACCATTCACACCAGCTCTATTTACTGCTGTTAACTTATGAATACCATCTTTAAACACTCTCCAGGGCTTAACTGTGGTTCTGAATGTGTCTTTTATGCTTTCATTTGAAGTTACATAATATAAGTTTGGATCGCAGTTCGATATACCTTGGGTGGTATAAGTCATTCTCTTTAAATAGAAAAATGTTGGCTTTATGAGTGTATAAAAGCAAACTAAGTCCTTATTTGGAATAGCCTCTCTTGGACTAACTATTTGCTGTCTTTCTTTTAAAGCCTTGGTCTCATCCTCATTATTTTGAAGGTCATATCTTAAGTTATCTAAAATCACCTTCGTTTCGCTATCTGCTGACATCGTGGGCTGAGATAAACCACTTATCAACAATAAAAGACCCAGAAAAAGGATTACTTTTCTGATTTGGTATCCATATTGATTCTTCATAAGCAATTCCTAGTAGCTTTCTTTTGTTTCTGATTCAACTTTTCTTGAACTATCTTCGATAGCGTTATCACTAATTGGAATTTTATTTAATACATTTTTACCTATCGGGTTACGGTCTAGATCACCTAAAATTATTGGTAAGCTTGCATTACCCTGCCCAAAAATAACAATCTTTGCATTTGGTGAAGATGCTAGTTTCTCACTTGCATCAATCCCCTTCCATCTTAAGTAATTTGTCGTGAGACCATTTTGGATAATATCTTGAAATGCCTTAATCCCTGAGGCTTCTATAGCCTTTCTTTCAGCTTCTTTTTCTGATGATTTTAGAATAAACTCATAAGCTTCTAATTTAGCTCTCTGAACAATCTTATTTTGTATAGCGTCCTGAACTACCTTTGGAAATTGAATGTCAGTAATTTGTACATCACTAATCCTTATCAATCTTACCTGACTTACTCCTGGTGGATTTATATTATTAATGATTACTTCATCTACATTAATTGAGATATTTTCAGCTAATACTAAAATATCCTTAGAAAAAGCTGTTTCTGATCTTCTTTCTGCAATCTTACCTCTCGCTATGCTAATGACCTCAGGAATGATTACTTTATCAAGGTAATCTTCACCTAGGTATCGGTGCAATAGTGGTACATTATTTTTATCAATTTCGTATTGGAATACAACTGTAATGTTAGATTTAAGAAGGTCAGCCGTAATTACCTCAAGCTTAAGTTGATGCTTTTGAATTCTAGCGTTATATGAAATGATGTTATTCCAAGGGAGCTTAAAATTTATACCTTCAGGGGCAACATAATTAAGATCTATACCTTGAAAGAAAGGTTTAAAAATGACTCCGACATGTCCTGGTTTAATATTTTTATGAATTACTGGCCATAACACAATAAAAGATGAAATTAGAACGGCAAGTAAGATTAGAACAATGATGAAATGTTTTTTTAAAAGCTTAATTAAGTTATTAAAGAAAAATACGAAAATATAAAAAGGATTCGTTTTCTTAAGCTTTTTTGAGATATCTTTACTCATGAATTCATCTTTCCATTTTCCAATTTAATAATTTCATCTGCAGTATCATAATAAGCATCATCATGTGTCAGTGCAATGACTGTTTTACCTTGTTTTTTTAAAGAAGGTAAGATTTTCTTGTAGAATTTTTTTCTAAAGACTGGATCCTGATCAGCTGCCCATTCATCAAGTACAATGAAATTACGGTCTTCCATCAAAGCAACCATCAATGCAATTCTTTTTCTTTGTCCAGTTGATAAATCCAAGGTGTTAAAGATCTTATTCTTCACTTCAACCTTATGGTTTAATTCCATCATTGATATAAGGTCAGACAGCTGCTCTAAACTTTCATCCGAGATACCGTATAACTTAGAAAATAAGTGTGAATCATTAAAAACAACGGCAAATAAATTTTGGTAAGATGTCTTTAAATTATTTTTTAATAACTGCCCATTTACATAAACACCACCCTTTTCTGGACTATAAAGTCCAACCAGCAATCTCAATAGAGTAGTTTTTCCAGAACCATTACTTCCCCTAACAAAATATATCTTACCTTTAGAAAACTTGAAGTTAATTGGGCCAAGCTGAAATTTTTCTTTATTATCGTATTTGAAAACTGCATCTCTGAGCTCTATTGATTTCACTTCTTTATCAAATTGATATTGTTTAACTTCTTTATTCAAGCCTCTTTTTAAAATTTCTTCAATATCTAAAACTTGTTTAGCAGCTACGTTACCTTGTGACAATGATGGGATAGTCTGAATTGTTGCAGACAAAGAGCCGACTAAAAATAATGTCGTTGTGGCAATCTCAAGAATATCTTTTGAAAAGTGTGTACTCAGAATGGGTACAATGAAAATCATAATACCAATAAGAATGTATAACATTGTTTGCAGAAAAGAAAAGAAATTGGTTATCTCTACTAAGGCATCAGCCTTATTTTTAGCTGTTTTTTTTGATAGCGCAATAAAATCTTCCGCGATTGACTTTGCCCTATCTTTATTTAATTTTATCTCTTGAAAGCCAAATAAAAAATCATTATAAATTGCAAAAAAACCAACTTCTTGCTTCCATGCCTCCATAATGCTGTTATGAGACTTCATTAAGGCTTTTGATGTAATAAGAAAAATAATAAGAGTAACTACAGTCAAAATGATAAATGCGGTGATTGAAATAAAAGCCGTATAGATAATCAAAAAGATTACAATAGAGATGCTTGTTACAGACCCAATTAATAATGGAATTGTACCTGAGAGGGTTTGCGCATCCTTTCCAACAGAATTTAGAATGCGAGTAGCACCTATTTTTTCAAAATTTATTAAATTTGATTGAAGAACCATCTTCATCGTTCTCATTACGAATTTATGAATTAAGAATTGACTATGAGTTACATTTTTTTTATTCGACCGTCTAGCAACAAACCAAAAAACACCCAGAAGAATTAGATATGCAAAGAAATAAATAGTAATAGGCTTATCATCTGCTACAAGGCTTGCGCCTTTATTGATCATGGCAACCATGAGGGTGCTGACAAGGGCAACACTCAAAGAGAGAAATATTAATGACTTAAATTGATCAATGCCTTCTCTTTTTAAGAAGTCAATGAGGTATGAGTGTTTGGTTAAATTCATTTAAGAAATCTTTACAAAACCTATCAAATTTAAAATAAAATAGGCTTTCTAGATGTTATCTACATCCAACTATTTTGTTGGTTCAGGGGTTACATCCACAATGTTTGATTCACCTTTTTTTCTCTTAAAGAAATTTTTAGCATTATCAAAATATCCATTGAATGATTTTTTTACTTTACTGGTATCAAAATCGAGTAATGTACCTTCTTTTTCAAAGTGATCTATAAAAACTCTTCCTAAGGCATAAGTCGTTCCATATGCCACACCAGGCTGGATAAAAGAACTTACAATTGAACCAATGCCAGGTATTAGTTTTGCTACGCTTCCTTTGGCAGCACTACCCAGAGATGTGGCAACACTTCCACCAACGACAGCAGAAATAATAGCCAATACAGCTTCTTTCTTAAATGGAACGTCATAAACCTTACAAAGTGCATGTATCATCTTAACTTGAACACCCCCAATAGCTGCAGTATCAACTGCTGGCATAGGTATAAAACCTGCTGCAGCTGACCATGTAGACCATTTATTAACAGTTTCAAGTGCTAGCTGCTGATGCAGTGATTTTGGTGTGATTTTTTTGCTTTTCTTTGGAGCTGGTTTCTTATCTTTTGAACCGATTTCATTATCAAGAATATCAAGTGCAGTTTCATCTTTTGCCATTAATTGAGTCTCCTTTTTTATGTTTTTCTTTACATTTACTTTAGATTTAGCATATACCATTTTGTTGGATGTATCTATATGTTTTTTATTAGATTTACCACCTAAAGCATCTAGTGGATTGGATTGTATAGTTTTTCTTTTCATAGTTTATACATAAACCTTTTTTTAATTAAGATCAATTTCCTTAGCCAACGCTCTATAATCTGAAGCAGCGATAGAATTACTAGCATAACTTAGAATGCTTTCATGAAACGAAGGCGCCTCAGCAAGACGAACGTTCTCCCTTATGATAGTCTTAAAAACTTTATTACCAAAATTTTCTTTAAGTGAATTTAGAACTTCTTTTGAATGTCTAGTTCTTGTATCAAATCTTGATGCTAAATAACCTAATATTTTTAAATCTTTATTTGCCGTTCTTTGAATTTCATTCACCTTTTGCATTAATTGATAAACTCCTGCTAACGAAAGAAGGTGTGTTGTCACAGGCACTAACAATTCCTCTGCTGACACTAAAGCATTCACAGTCAAATAACCGAGTGTAGGTGGGGTATCAATTAGAACAAAATCCCATATTTTTTTTAGTTTACGAACGTTTTTATGGATATAAAAAAAATCGATTTTTGTATTTTTAGAAGTAGTTTTAATTTCAGATAGTTTTTGTGTTGCAGGCACAATACTTACATTTTCCATAGCAGTTTGGTAAATAATGCTATTAATATCAAAATTTTCTCGAAATAATTCGGATGAGCAATCCGAGTTACTTTCCACATCTACCCAAAATGTTGAGTTAGCCTGTGGGTCAAGATCAATTATCAAAACTTTGCGACCTAATTCTCCTAATGCAGCAGCTAGATTTATTACACTGGTTGTTTTAGCACAGCCGCCCTTTTGATTTGCAAATACAATTTTTCTCATGAAATACTTTTTTCAAATTAAAGAGTTCATTAATGTCACCCTACTTTATATTAATGTAATTATAAATGGTAAGCTTTTGACTCAAATTAAATATATAACTTATTATAATCAATATTTAAAAAAAAGGATTTATTCAGTTGATATTAACTAAGGAAAGCTTATATCTAAAAGCTGCAATATTTGATGAGCTTTTATCAGATGATTTTGAATCTGTACCCGCTCAAAAAAAAGAAACGGAGCTGGGAGCAAAAAGACTAGCTGCTTGGTGTCATGCTGCTTCTGGTGGTGACTGGAATCTTTTTTCCAAACGACTTAAAAGAGATAATTTTAAATATAATTATGTTTTAACAAGATTTTCTTCAGCAAAAATAAGTCAAAAAATAAAATACCCTCAATGGGTAGAAGATTCATTATGGATTCAAACGGTATATCAAAACCAAGGACTTATACCCAAGAAAGTATTGTTTTCAACAAAGCGAGTTACTCTGCCATTTGAAAGCATTTTTTTTAATTTGGTTAATGAGTCACTCGGCTTACTCAAAGCATCAGTCTCCAGTAAGGCCTTAAGGAATTTTTCAAATACTGCTGTTGATGATATTTCATATCAGCTATTGAAATCCTTAAGCAACTTTCTAACGCCTTATTTTTTTGAGGGCTTTTCAAAGCACATGGAACTTGCCAATAAAAAAAAGAAAAAGACATCAACAACAAAACTTAATAAAAATTACAATGAATATATTGCATTCATGATTAACAATAAAGGCATCATAAATTCATTTTTTGAAAAACCAGTAATGTTAAGAATGATTGCTACAATTACTAGGCAATGGATAAATACTAATAAAGAATTAATAAGTAGAATTGAGGCAGATCAACTTGAGATAAATAAAAAATTCAAACTGAAGTTTAGTAAGAATAATAATGCATCAAAGATAATTAGTGATTTATCAGACCCACATAACTCCGGACATACAGTTCAAATATTAGAATTACAAGATAGAAATAAATTAGTTTACAAGCCAAAAGACTGTAGTCTTGATTTTAAATTTGCTGAACTTATAGAAAAGTTAAATTCTGAAAAAGGGTCATTGGATTTACGCGTACCGAAAATTATTTCAAAAAAAAACTATGGTTGGTCTGAATATATTAACCACACCGAACTAGACCAAGGTGATGATGGCAGTCTTTTCTTTAAAAGAGCAGGCGCATGGTTAAGTTTATTTCATAATTTTTCTGGCACTGACATGCACTTTGAAAACATCATGGCCTCTGGGAATCACCCTGTTCCCATAGACATTGAGATGATACTCCAAGGCTCCTCCTCTGAGCATTTAAGCGGTCAAAAGAAAAGGGAAAGTATGGATTTGGCTAATACAAAAAGTATGAACTCCGTTATGTCTGTTGGATTATTGCCTTCCTATTTAAAATCCTCAGATAATCAAATGATAGACATTGGCGGCCTATCACATAGGCTTCATCAACCTGCCTCAAATAAATGTATAAATATAAATACTGACGAAATGAAATTTGTAGCTAAAGAGTCAAAAATGAAAGTTAGCACAAACTTACCACATAAAAAAAATAAAAATATTTTATTCGATAAACACACAGAGATTTTTTTAAAAGGTTATCAGCAGTATTCAGTGTTTATAAATAATTTATTTAAAAATAATGGACTTTCTTATTTTTTAAAAAGTTTTAAAAGTCATTCAACTAGAAAGGTAATTAAGCCAACAAGATTTTACGCAACCTTAATAAAAAGATTAAAAAGTACTAGCTTAATGGATGATGGGGTAATTTGGAGTGCAGATTTAGATTTTGTATCCAGACTTTGTGACTGGAATAAAGAGAGAGATTCGATGTGGCCTAGTATCAGACAAGAAAGGATTGATTTGTCAGAATTTAACATTCCAGTTTTTTATATGGGAGTTAATTCAAAAAAAATAATAAACCCAAGAGGTTATGTTTGTAAATTAGATTCAAAGAGTGGATTTCAGCAATCTCTAAAGAGGTTTAAACTTTTATCAGAGGATGAAATTAGGTGGCAATCAGAGATAATTAAGATTTCTACTTTTAATCAATTAAACTACAAAAAAAATATTACCGCTTACCCAATAAAAAATAATCAGAGAAAAAATATTGAAAAATTTTATTTTAATGAAGCTCAGGCAATTGCAAAAACAATCAAAGACGCAGCAATCAGAAAATCAGGTTCTGCATCTTGGTTATGTATTGATTGGATAGGTGAAACAGGAATGTCTGCTTTAGCACCGGTATCATTCGATCTTTATGGAGGAAGCACAGGTATTGGGTTATATTTAGCTGCTTTTGCAAAGGTAGCAAAATCAAAAGAAATGAAGAAAATTTCGCTTGAAGCTATAGCGTCAGTTAGGGATGATGTTTCTGATAAAAATGCACAAAGATTTGCTAGAGTAAACGGTATTGGTGGTGCATCAGGGATTGGATCAATAATCTATGGTCTAACCTGTATAGGTGAATTTATTGATGATGAAAAAGTAATTTCGGATGCAAAATGTGCTGCAAAACTAATTACTAAAGATCTTGTTAATAAGGATAAAAGTTTTGATGTTATAGCAGGTTCCGCTGGTGCAATCTTATCTCTTCTTAAATTATTTCGTCACACAAAAGAAAAGTGGGTTCTTGATAAAGCAATCATGTGTGGTGAATACCTCCTATCTATTAAAAGAACCTCAGTAGGGAATGTCAGTTCTTGGGTTGGGAAAGGTTTTGGTTTAATTCCACATACGGGAATTTCACATGGTGCCTCAGGTTTTGCTTATGCATTTTCTTTGCTTGCTTATGAAACTAAAAGACAAGATTTTAAAAAAGCTTCAAAAGATTCTTTAGATTACGATAATTTTTACTTCAATAAAAAGGTTACGAATTGGCCAAAAGTAAATACTAATCAAGTAGAAGGACCAAAAAGAGGATTTAGAGAAAAAGTATGTCAGTGGTGCTACGGAGCTCCTGGAGTTGGCTTATCAAGATTCGGTATGAAAAAATTTGGAGAAATAGAGCCCAAAATTTTTAAAGATGACATAAATAAAGCTATTCAGGCAGTTAATAAAAATAGCAATATTTCTGCAGGTGACTCCCTTTGTTGCGGGCGTATGGGTCAGGTTGAATTTTTGACTGAAGCATCATTTGCATCTAATAATAAATCATACTTAGAAGAAGCAAATAACTATCTAACTCACTGTGTTGAAAATTCGCATAAGAGCGCGTATCAATTTGGTGGAGCAGAAGATATTGGCCTGCATTTAAACCTCTATAGGGGGATAGCTGGAGTCGGCTATACCCTTCTTCGTAAATTAGACCCAACACTACCAAACATTCTAATTTGGGAGTAAAAAATGGCAGATAACACTTCAAACAAAATTTATAGAAAGGATTATATAAAATCAATCTTTTGTTGCCCTAAGATTTCATTAGAAATCAAACTTAATCTTGATAAAACGATAGTTACTAATATCATGACAATCACTCCTAACATTGCGAAAGTTAAAAGTAATTCAAAGCTATTGTTAAATGGAGAGAATATAGATTTAGTTGTATTGAAAATTAATGGGGAAAAATTTGAGCAATATATATTGAATAAAACTGCTTTAATAATTCCAAACTATAAAAACTTATTTGATGCATCATTTAAAATTGAGATTCATACAAGCTGTAGCCCTAAAGCTAATAAAGCTCTTAAAGGTCTCTATATTTCTAATGACATATTTGTTACTCAATGTGAGGCCGAGGGTTTCAGAAATATTACTTATGCTCTTGATCGACCAGATATTATGTCAGTCTATCAAGTTAAATTGATTGCAAAAAAAGATACCTGCCCAGTATTGCTATCGAATGGTAACTTAATCAAAAAGGAAGACTTAGATAGTGGTTTTCATTCTGCCACATGGGTAGACCCTTTTCTTAAACCATCATATCTGTTTGCATTGGTCGCAGGAAAGCTTTCTTGTAATGAAAGGAAATATAAAACTTTAAGTGGCCATAAAAAATTACTTCAGGTGTGGGCTAGCGAAAAAAACATAAGTAAAACAGATTTTTGTTTGCAAGCATTGGTTAATGCAATCGAGTGGGATGAACAGCGCTTTGGCCTAGAGTTAGATTTAGAGAGATTTATGATTGTTGCCATTGATGACTTTAATATGGGTGCTATGGAAAATAAGGGCTTAAATATTTTTAATTCATCTACTATTTTACTTGATAAAAAATTTTCCTTGGATGCAGACTTCATATTCTCAGAACGCATAGTTGGCCATGAGTATTTTCATAATTGGACGGGAAATAGAGTTACATGTCGGGATTGGTTTCAGCTAACACTTAAAGAAGGCTTAACGGTTTTTAGAGATCTCCAATTCTCAATGGATAGGTTGCCAACAAAATCAGGAAAGGATGTCGTTAGAATTAACTTTATTAACTCTTTGAGATCAGCCCAATTTCTAGAAGATGCTGGACCTACAGCCCACCCAATAAGACCAGATCAATATGAAGCTATTGATAATTTTTATACTTCAACTGTTTACTCAAAGGGTTCTGAGGTTGTTAGGATGATTCAGACTATTCTTGGTGTAGATGGATTCAATAAAGGCTTAAAACTTTACTTTAAAAGACATGATGGACACGCTGTCACCTGTGAAGATTTTGTTGACGCAATGGGTGATGCAAATAATTTAGATTTTTCACAATTTAAAAACTGGTATTCACAGGTTGGTACCCCGAAATTAGAAGTTACTGAGCAATATAGTGAAGATGAAAAAACATATACACTCATTTTTAAACAATCAAATAATCATCCCAAAAATACAACAAAAAAAGCTCTCCATATTCCTATCCTTATGAAGCTTTTTAAATTATCAAAAAAAACAAAAACTATAAAAAATACAAGTATGGGCGAAGAGTTTTTAATTAACCTTAAAAAGAGTACTGAGGAATTTAAATTTAACGGATTTGATCAAAAACCTACTGCCTCCATTAATAGAAACTTTAGTTCGCCTATCAACATAGAATTCCCCCCCTATCAAGACCAAAATTATCTAATCAATCAGCTCAAATATGATGATGATGCATTTAATAGATGGGAAGCTTCACAAAGAATATATCAGATACTTATCATTGAGGATAAGGATCTAACAGATGAATTAGTAAATATTTTAAAGAATATTTTATTGGATGAGAAGCTAGATCCAAGCTTTAAAGGCCTTCTCTTTAGTGTACCAAATCATGGTTTTTTATCTCAAAAGCTTGAAGAATACGACCCAATTCATTTATTAGATAAGATAAATAAGCTTAAGACCTCAATGGCCATTAGATTAAAAAATGAATGGGAATTAACTTTTCATAAAATGAAAAGTAAAGGTTTATATAGCTTAGAGCCAGAAGAGATTAGTATAAGATCATTGAAAAATCTCTCATTAAATATGCTGTTATGGGTAGACGAAAATACATATAAAGATTTAGCCACTAATCAATATATTAAATCGGATAACATGAATGATCAATGGGCATCACTATGTAGTTTGTATATAAAGTCTAAGCATGCGTATCAAGATTTGATTAACGACTTTTATGAAAGAAATAAACATGAAGAAATTTCTTTAGATAGATGGTTTTCAATTCAGGCAATTAAATACCCGCATGGTGATAAAAAATTTGTTCAGAAAATTAATTCATTGAAGAATCATAAAAGCTTTAATATCGAGAATCCAAATAGAGCAATGAGCCTAATTGGTTCATTTTGCTTTGCAAATACGTATGGCTTTCATTCAGAAGATGGCTCTGGTTATGATTTTTGGGCTCAAAATGTAATAGAAATTGATAGCCTTAACCCTCAGATAGCATCATCACTGATGAGGCGAGCAATGGATTGGAAAAGACTTAATAAAAAATACAGGGCAATGTTTAAAAAAATACTTTACAAAATAGAGTCTACCCAAAATCTGTCAATAAATAGTCGAGAGATGTTAAAGGTTATATTGTTCGATTAGCATATAAAAAATATGTGCTCTGATTACCCATCTTATATTTTAGTTATGGGAAATTGCTTAGTAAAACAGATAGTGTTAAGTAATTTTCTCCCTTAAATAGACTAGAAACCTTTAAAAAAAAGTTATATTTAAATTGGGGGCTGGTGAACAGCGAACATGTTTTGATAATTGAGGCAAAAAAAAACCTCATAAAGATGAGGTTTTTTTTTATTTATTTACCTAGGCACAAGGGTCAGTATATGTATGTACAATAGTAAAAACTTTATCGCATGCTGCTGCACCTAAAACCATTTCCTCTAGAACTTCATCTGTGATTTTTTCCATGTTAAAACTCCTTAAAATAAAATTTTTAACACTTAATATAATAAATAATTAAGTATTTTTTATCTTACACTAATATTTTTTTTCAACAATGAGTTTAATGAATTTTTGTGTAAACAATTAATTTCTCATGATGCCTACATAAAAATGTAGTATTTCTTAGGCATTCGCCCATCCCTAATATAATTCCACCTTCTTCATTTAAGTTCTTACTTACCCCTTTCAAAATATTTTTTGCTTGAATTGGGTCAAAATAATAGAGGACATTGCGTAAGAAAATATAATCAAATTTATCCACTATTGATTCTTTGTTGATAATTAGATTTCTTTCTTCAAATTTAATTAATTTTTTAATATTCTCCTTAATTAAAAAATTACTCCCCTTTTTAATGAAGTAATTTTTTATATAATTTTTTGGAAGATTGGATACCTGGCTCACATCATAAACACCTTCTTTTGCAAATTTAACTGCACTTTTTGATAAATCAGAAGCATAAATATTAATTGACCAATCCGAGCTTCTTTTTAATAGCTCTTCTGAGAGGATCATTGCAATGGTATATGGCTCATAACCTCCCGCACATGCTGCAGACCAAATATTAATCACTTTTTTTTTATTACGCATGATATGAATTGGTAGCTCTTTATTAATAAACTCATCAAAAATTTCTTTATCACGATAAAAACACGAATCATTCATTGTTAATAAATCAAATAATTTATGATGAATATTGTTTATTGGATTTTCTATGAGCGAAGTAATAAGATCCGAAATATTGTTATAGGCATTACTTTTAGCAATCTGCTCAAGTGCTGAGCTTAATGACGAAGAATTGATATGCGTAATGCCAACTTCTTTTTGTATAATTTTTTTGAGTATAAGGAATTGCTCACTATCCTTATCTAAATTTTCATTTTTATTTTGGGCATCTACGGAAAGATTAAAAATATTTAAATTTTCGCTACTAGTATTTTCTTCTTCTATGCCAAAACATAACTCATGAGCTTCACTGACAATGTCACTACTATTAGTATTTTTAAACTCGTTAGGATCAATATACACAAAGCCCTTAATAAATTTATTTTTAATTCTAAGCCACAGTATTTCTGCTTTAAATACATCTTTTACCTTTATCGATGTTTTTTTTATTATTTTTATTGGGGAAACTAAAGTCTTATCAATTTTTTTTTGTGTCATGAAATGTTAAAACCTAATTTGAAAATTAAAATTAAACAAGAATAGTTAAGATTACCACACCTCATATCAGCTTACTCATATGCTTTCTAATCAATTTATCTGCCTTCTCTGAAAACATACTGACAAACAATCCAACTACCAGTATTTAAGATGTGTTAATAATTAATTAACTTGCATTAGCATTAAAAATAAAAAAATAGGAGATAGGCTTAGACAAGACCCGAAGAAAAAAGTAATCCAATTAAATCAATAATTTATATGTTTTATCTAAAGTAGTTATTAAGCAATGATATCAGCAGTCTTACAGGGATTATAATTCACATAGTTTACTAATCACATGACATTATCTGCATATTAAGCTAGTTGAGATTGTGTGTAGTACGAGTCTAGAGTCTTAACAATCAGGTGTATAAAATAGGTACTAAAGCTAGTTGGACTATGACCTCCATAAAGCACAAAAATACCCAATAATTGAATATGTTAAGGGGTACAGCTAGGGGTATTTATATCTAATTAAGTTAAAATCCCTATAAATAAAGGTATAGAAGCAGTATTACGGTGGTGCTTACCTCCACCAATTCTTTATCCAAATAGGTCCCAGACGGCTCGATTATTAATCCCCCATCAAAAGCAATATAAGCTCTTTATTTTTTCCCTCAGAAGCAAAATCAATAGCAGAATTACCGCGATTATCTTTTAACTCTCGTTGGGCACCATGGTTTAAAAGTTGCGTTACCACATCAACATATCCACCATTAGTTGCCATCATTAATGCACTTTGGCCACGATCATCCTGAATATTGGCATCTGCACCAGCATTCAATAACAGGGTGACAGCATCATTTTTACCATAGCCTGATGCCCACATCAGTGGTGTCAAATCATGACTATATTTTTTATTCACATCTTCTGTCTTAGTTAGAAGAAGTTTAATTATTTGTAAATTGCCATTTGCTGATGCGTAAATCAGTGCTGTTTTACCTGTATTATCAGCAATATCGACTACAGCACCCTTTTCCAATATTAATTGAACAATTTCATTATGTTCACCATAAACTGCCTCAGAAAGCGCGGTAACTTTTTTCAAACTAAAATGATTGACTTCAGCATCATGCTCCAAGAGATATTTTACAATTTCAAAGTAACCCCCTTTTGACGCCATCATTAATGCATTTTGTCCTCGGGTATTAACCATATTGATTTCAGATTGCTGTTCAACTAGGTATTTCACAAGTTTAATACTTCCTGATTTTGCCGCATATATTAACGCTGAATTACCTATGCGATTACGAGCTTTAACGGATGCTCCTTGTTTAATTAATTCCTTCGACTGTTTAAAATCAGCCGCTTTGGCCGCATCGAATAATTTAAAATTAAGAACACGAAGTTCATCTGCTTGCACATACGAAAATTGCAGAAAAAAAATGACAAACAAAAATATTGGTATATTGATTTTGTTACTCATGATGCCCAATCCCTAAATTAAACTAAGATCAATTAGCTTGAAAACTACCAAGGTAGTCTGCAACATCCTGTATCTCTTGCTCATTAAGCGTCTTAAATAAAGTTACCATAGCGGGTGCATTCTTACGAATATTATTTTTAAAATCGTTCATCGTATTTTTCAAGTACTCTGGATGTTGGTTAGAGAGTCTTGGCACCCTACTGTTACCTTTTAGTGTTCCTAAATGGCAAACAGTACACTGACCTGCACTAAGAACCAATCCAGCAGCACTTGCTCGTTTGGCATCTATTTTGTAATTAGTTTTAGGCCAAGATTGTTCAGAAAAATATTGAGCAAGTAATTTTAAATCTTCCTTTTTAATACTCGCCACAATAGGACTCATAATGGGGCTTGCTCTAAGCCCTTTTTTCATATCTTTAAGCTGAACATACATATAATAAAATTCCTGGCCAGCTAGAATAGGAACTGAACCAATGGTCGCTGCACCCTTGTCTCCATGGCAGGTAAAACAAGTTTGCAAAGTCTTACGTACAGAGATATATTTATCTTGTTCGCTTATTTCACTACTGCTACCAGGAGATAGCCTCTCATCTGCAGCTAGAACTATATTGGAAAATAATGTCAATACGGTTAGTGCAAACCAATATTTTTTTACAATAATCATTTTTAATGAATTCCGTAATTAATAAATCTTTAACAAAATTAGGCTAATTATATGGGCTATTAGCCTCATTTAATAAATGACAAAAAAATGGCCACCTTTAACTAAAGGCAGCCAAAATTCATATATCTCCTACTTCTTTTTCAACTTATAGGCAATGATTCTATTACCACGTTTGTAGTTCATTTGAGCATTACCGCCTGATCCTACAACAATATACTGTTCACCATCAACGTTATAAGAAGCAGGAGGTGCATTAACACCCGCTTTGGTTTGATCTTGCCACATCAATTCACCAGAGGTTGAGTTAAAAGCCTTGAATAACCCATTACCTTCACCAGTGAATACTAGTCCACCAGCTGTAGCAAGAATACCGCCGATCATAGGTTGTTGCGTTTTAACTTTCCATTTAATCTTACCGGTATTGTAATCAACAGCGGTCACATTACCCCACTGTTGCTCAGTAGGAATTACCTTAAATGCACCACCAAGCCATAATTTACCATCTGGGTAAGGTGTTTCTTCAACATGATAGGTCATTGGCTGATGTATATTAAGTGCATAGGTTAAGCCTTGGTTAGGATCAGTTGCCATTGGTGACCATTCAACACCACCATTTGCACCAGGTAACATACTAGCGCCTTCTTTAGTTGGTAATACCCAACGATCACGTTGCATAACCATAGGTTCAGAATGGCGAATTAAGCTACAGTCAGATGCATTATGCACATAAACATAACCTGTTTTACCGCCATGAAGAACACCTTTTACTGTATTCCCATTTTTATCTTTAACTGGAACAAGAATTGGGGGACTCACAGCATCAAGATCCCATACATCATGAGCAATATATTGGAAATGACAAGATTTCACGCCAGTATCCAAATTAACTGCAACAAGTGAATTGGTGTACAAATTATCACCTGGACGTATCGCACCATATAAATCCGGGGATGGGTTGCCAACTACAAAATAGGCTCGGTTACTATCACGATCAATTGCCATGTTTTGCCATACACCACCACCTAGCGTTTTATAAGGGTCACCTAATTTCTTAAGTGCTGCTTTTTCAGCTGCGATGTCACGATGCATATAAAGACCAGTTGCATCATTTTCAGCCCAAACTCCAACTGAATTTTCTGGGATACTATTAAATGTCCACAGTAAGTCTCCTGTCTTAGCATCAAATGCTTTAACAAAGCCGCGAATACCGTATTCTCCGCCATTGGTACCGATTAATACTTTTCCATTAACAATAGTTGGTGCCATAGTTTCACTGTAGCCCTTTTCAGGATCAGCAATTTGAACATCCCATACTTTTTTACCTGTCTTAGCATTCAGTGCTACTAATCTAGAATCCAATGTTCCCATATAGACCATATTATCAAGTGCGGCAACACCACGGTTATTAGGGCCACAACAATACGTTGTTATTGGTCCCATTTTGTGTTTGTAATGCCACTTCTCCTTACCTGTTTTAGCATCTAATGCATATACATGATTGAATGAAGAAGTTACATACATGGTGCCATTTATGATGATAGGGGTTGTTTCTAATGAATCAACGACATCCATTTTAAATACCCAAGCACGTTTCAAATCTTGCACATTTTCACGATTAATCTGTTCAGCAGGATAAAAGCGAGTCTGACTATAGTTACCATTTGTATGTAAGAAATTGTTTGAATCTCCCGCCGATTCGTCTAACAAGTCCTGTGTGACGGTTTGCATATCTCCATATAGAGTTCCTGCAGATACCTCTTCACCAGCAAAAGCACTATGCATGGATGTTGTCATCAGCATTGATGCGATCCCTAGCTTTATAGCATTGTTACTTAATTTGTGTTTTATTTTAGCCATTTATATTAAACCTCCCAATTTAGTAAATGATTTAAATATTACTAAACCAGTCTGCTCTTATAAAAAATGTAAAGCAAGCTTTGAGTCAACATAAACTAAATAATAAAGTTTTACTTAATGTTAAATTACTTATTTACATAACCCACACATTTCATTTGTTTCCTTAATTATCTTTGGGTAAACTGACCTTACATTTTAAATAGGAGATTGAGATGAAAAAAGCCTCAAACCTTAATGACTATCAAGCAATAACGGATTTACTAACATCGCATTATCTAAAAGGTGCAATTTCAGGCAAAGGTTCTGAAATGAAGCCAACATTTCATAATGAAGCTTCATGGTATGGCTACGTAGGACAAGATTTGATTGCAGGGCCAATCCAGACTTTATATGATTGGCATGATGGTAATGGTGCGGCGGCAGATTTAGTTTATACCATTTCAAAAATAGATATCGTAGGTACTATAGCAAGTGTAAGAATTGAGCTGGATAATTGGAAAGGCTCTCGTTTTACTGATTTCCTCAATGTGCTCAAAGTTGATGGTAAGTGGCAGGTTATGAATAAGGTTTTTTATTTACATTCGTAAAAGGGGTCTTATGAAAAAACTCCTGCTCTTATTTTAAAATGTGACAGCATAGACATAACCGCTTACCTCCAATAACAATTAAAAAAAATAGTTTTTATTCGGAGTAACGCAACATGTCATAGGTATATCATGTTCTTTTGTATCTTCTATGATCTCACAAGGATTAAAAAGGCTAATTCCAATTTTTTCTACACCCTTGTGTAAAGATGCAAAAAAACGATCGTAAAACCCTTTTCCATAACCTACTCTAAAACCTTTCAAATCAAAGGCTAAAAGAGGTGTGATTACTACATCGATATTATCGTTGTCTATCCAAATAGGATCGATTGGTTCGGTAATATTATATTTGGTTTGTTTGGTTTTGGTATCTGGACTAAATGCTGCATTTCTCATCGTCCCATCTTCAAAGTTACTCACAGGGACAACAACCTTTATATTATTTTTCCAGCAATATTGAATGATTGGTGAAGTATTAACTTCACCCTTTGTATGGATTGGTAAAAAGCAATGGACACATTTGAGCTCATATTTTTTAATAAGATCAATCGTGTTTTGAATTAGACGTGATGAATCTTCTTCAAGTTCTGAGGAAGAAAGCTCTTGACGCTTTTTCAAGTAAATCTTTCTTACGGTGTCTTTTTTCAAAATAATCGCAATAACAGAGGACTACAATTTAAACTATATGACATTTATTAGCATTCCTTATAACCCTCTGTAACTACTTATACAAAATACATATATTCTTATTTCAGCTGATCCTTACCCGGTGCATACGTTTCTGCTGCCCCAGGGAATGCTTTTGAATGAACATCGGCTGCGAACTGGTTAACAGCATCCTTAATCAGATCGGCTCCATTCATATATGTCCTGACAAACTTAGGTTTGAAGTCCGTAGAGAAGCCCAGCATATCTGGAAGAACCAATGCTTGCCCATCAACATCAAGACCTGCCCCAACACCTACAACTGGGATAGAAACTGCTTTACTAACTGCCGCACCTACATGCTGTGGAACAGCTTCCAAAACGATGGCTATACACCCAAGTTGATCAAGTTTTTTGGCTTCTTCAACGATACTAAGCGCACTTTCTTTAGTTTTACCTTGGGCTTTAAATCCACCGATTGCATTGTGGTGAGATGGTGTAAGGCCAATATGTCCAATTGCTGGAAT
>Ga0209667_1000326_pt1 | contig 43199 bp, 41 predicted proteins | sample SaaInlV_165m_DNA_2_FD_184682 | JGI IMG/M metagenome (GOLD analysis project Ga0209667, IMG submission 184682) | Marine microbial communities from expanding oxygen minimum zones in the Saanich Inlet - Saanich Inlet SI037_S3LV_125m_DNA (SPAdes)... | ecosystem: Environmental > Aquatic > Marine >... | reverse complement strand
GCGACCACCACGACCGCCACGGCCACCGCCGCCGGCTCCACGACCGCCACCGGCACCGCCACCACGACCGCCACCGGCACCGCCGCCACGACCGCCACCGGCACCGCCGCCACGACCGCCGCCGCCACCGGCACCACGACCGCCACCGCCGCCACCTCGTCCAGCACCACCGGCAAATCCGCCGCCGCCACTACTGGCTCTCGCGGGTTCTGGGGCTGCTGGCGGAGCGGCGTTCGCGGGCGCAGATTCTGCAGGAGCGGAACTAGCCGCTGCTGGGGTCGCTGCTGGGGTCGCCGGATCCTCAGTTTTCTTTTCTTCTTCGGACATACCTTAGACCTCGATGCCTTCCTTGCGGAGAGCCTCGGCAACTGCCTGGACCCGCCCGTGATATTTGTATCCATTACGATCGAAACTGAGCCGGGAAATTCCCTTCTCCTTCAATCGCGTCGCCAGAAGGGTCCCCACTGAGGTGGCACCCTCGACGTTTCCGGAGCTGGCAGACATTCCTTCGCGGACATCCTTGGCCATCGAAGACGCACTGACGAGAGTGACTCCAGTGAAGTCGTCGATCGCCTGACAGTAGATGTGCTTGGCACTCCTGTAGACGGTCAATCTCGGTCGATCCGATGATCCCTTGAGGTTCTTGCGGATGTGCTGACGTCTGCGCTTGCGCCGCACCAATTTCTTTTTCGTTGCTTGCATCTTGTATTACTCCCGTGGCCTACGAGCCGAAGCTCTTCGCCTGTTTGCGACGGACCACTTCGTCGCTATATCTGATCCCCTTGCCCTTGTAAGGCTCAGGAGGACGGACCGCGCGTACTACAGCAGCGAATTGTCCGACCTTCTGCTTGTCCAGTCCGCGTGCCACAACCCTGGTGGGCTCGGGACACTCGCACTCGACTCCATCGGGCAACTGAATCTCTACTGGATGACAGAATCCGATGCTGAGAACCAGTTTCTTACCCTGGACCTTTGCGTTGTAACCGACCCCGACGATGTCGAGAGTCTTGCTGAATCCTTCGGTCACACCGACGACCATGTTCTGGACCAGTTGCCTGGCGGTTCCATGCATCGTTCGGGCAATCCGCTCATCGGATCGCTGGGTGAAGGTGACCTGATTTTCCACGACAGCCATTCCAACGGAAGGATGGCAGTCCCAGGAGATCTCGCCCTTTGGACCCTTCACGCTGACCTGGTCTCCGGCCACTGCAACAGTGACTCCGGAAGGAATCAGAACCGGTTTTTTTCCTAGCCTGGACATCTTTCCCCTCCTAGTACACGCAGCAGATGACTTCGCCACCCACGTTGTGCTGACGAGCCTCGTTATCGCTGAGAATTCCCCGTGAAGTCGAGACCACCATGATCCCTTGCCCTTCCCGGACGACCGGCAGATCCGCAACGGAACTGTATACACGGCACCCGGGACTGGAGACGCGGTCGATCTTGCGGATCACCGTTTCCCCTTCAGGACCATACTTCAACTGGATGGTGATCTCCTTGCTTGGAGTCTCACCCTGCACCTCGAACTCGCCGATGAAGCCCTCCCGCTGGAGAGCCAGCAAGATCTGCTCCTTGATTCTGGAGTAGGGTGCGCGCACGGAAGGGCGCCCGAGGGCATTGATATTGCGGATTCTCGTCAAGAGATCTGCAATCGGATCAGTCATACTCATTCTTGTGGTCTCCTTCGCTCCTGGTGCGACATGCACACTGGTGAGCCATGGGATCTAATGAAAACTATTACCAACTAGCCTTACGAACGCCTGGGATCTCTCCCTTGGAAGCCATGGTACGGAAGCAAATCCGGCAGATGCCGAACTTCCTGTAATAGGCTCGTGGACGACCGCAAAGTTGACAACGATGGTACGCCCTAGTCGAAAACTTGGGCGTCAACTTCTGTTTATTGATCAGGGCTTTTCTCGCCAAAGCCGTGCCTCTTATTTCTTCTTGAACGGGAAGCCGAACTGCGACAGCAGAAAAAGCGACTTCTCGTCATCTGAATTGTTGATGGTGATGCAGATATTCATACCCTGCAGAAATTCGACATCGTCAACTCTCAGTTCGGGAAAGACCAGTTGATCGGTCAGGCCCATCGAGTAGTTCCCTCTTCCATCAAAGGCGGTTGACGACACCCCGCGGAAATCTCGAACCCTTGGAAATACTACCGAGATTAATCTATCCAAAAACTCGTACATGCGGGCACCACGAAGGGTGACCTTGCAACCGATGGCGTTCCCCTCCCTGAGGTGGAAGTTTGCGATCGATTTTTTGGCCCGTGTTTCTACTGGACATTGGCCAGTGATGAGAGCCAGTTCTGCAGTCGCAGCCTGGATGCGCTTCTTGTTCTCGAGCGCTTTTCCGATTCCACGGTTGACGACGATCTTCTGCAACTTGGGGAGGCGCATGGCATTCTTGATGCCGTACTCCTCTCGCAACTTGGCAAGGATCTCATCTTCGTATTTCTTCTTCAATCTTGACATCTTTTATCCCGCCCCAGCTATGCCGGGTCTCCACTACGGGCAGCTACCCGAGTTTTCTTGCCACTGCCGTCTACCTTCATGCTTACTCTTGTCGGCTTACCGGACTTCGGATCGACCAGCATCACATTCGAGATGTGCACTGCTGCCTCGAGTTGAATCCGACCACCTTGTGGGTGCTTCTGGCTCTTCCGGAGGTGCTTGTAGACCATGTTGACGCCCTGAACGACGATCCGTCCAGCACCTCGATCTACTCTCAGCACCTTGCCGCGCTTGCCTTTGTGCGCACCGCTGACGACCTCGACCAGGTCATCGCTTTTCAGCCGGGACATCGTACTCGCCTCTCTCTGGCCTCAAACCACTTCTGGTGCGAGGCTGATGATCTTCATGTAGTTCTTTTGACGGAGCTCCCGTGCCACAGCACCGAAGATCCTCGTACCCTTGGGGTTTCCGGCTTCATCGACCACAACTACTGCATTTCGGTCAAATCGTACATAGGATCCATCTTTTCGGCGAATCCTTTTCTTCGTACGAACGATGACACTCCGGATCACAGCGCCCTGTTTGATTTCACTGGTAGGAAGAGCCTTCTTCACCGAACAGATGATGACGTCTCCCACATCCGCGAACTGACGCTTGCTGCCACCGAGCACCTTGATGCACATCACTTTTTTGACGCCACTATTGTCAGCGACATCGAGTCTGGTTTGCATCTGAATCATGCGTCACCATCTTCAACGACTTCTGGCGTCATCTCCTGAGGAGTCGGCGCGTCGTCTCTCGGTGCCATGCGGACGATCCTCTTCAGGTTCCAACGCTTCAGTTTCGACAAGGGACGGCACATCTCCAGCTCAACCAGGTCGCCGACTGCGGCTTCACTGGCTTCGTCATGTGCGTAGTACTTGGTGTGCTTGCGAACGTACTTGCGGTACTTCGTATGCTGGACCAAGCGCTCTGTCTTCACGACCAAAGTCTTCGCCATCGAATCACTCACGACGATACCCTGAACACACCTAGGCGACTTGCGCGCAGGGGCGTCTGAGTTCACATCCTGAGCGACGGTTTCCTCGCTCATCATCAGGCCTCCAGATTCGAGGAGCCATCACGCTCCAACGTACGCTCTCGCAGAACTGTGTTCATGCGGGCGATGTCCTTGCGCATTTCTCGGATCTCTCCGGCGCGCTGAGTCTCTTCATTGGCTGCCTTGAAGCGGATCTTGAAGAGACCTTCACGTCTCTTACGAATCTCGATGGTGAGATCCTCATCCGGAAGCTGCCTGAATTCACTAATCTTCATACCGTCGGCCTCCTGCCGACCATTCTCGTTGCCAGACCCAACTTGTGGGCCATCCGGTTGCAAGCGAGACGAGCGGTTTCCATCGGTGCTCCCTGTATTTCGTAAAGAACCTGACCGGGGCGAACCACTGCAGCCCAGAACTCTGGCTCTCCCTTTCCCTTTCCCATCCGCGTTTCAGCGGGGGTCGAGGTAATCGGCTTGTCGGGGAAGATCCGGATGTGGACCCTACCCGCACCTGCCAGGGCACGGTTTCCAGCGATACGAGCCGCCTCGATCTGGCGAGCCTTGATCCAACCCGGCTCGATGGCCATCAGGCCAAACTCACCGATGTGGACAAAGTTCCCACGGGTAGCGTGTCCGCGAACTCGTCCGCGGTGGACTTTTCTACGCTTGACGCGCTTGGGCATCATCGCCATGACGTCCGCTTCCCTTCTTCTTCTGGTTCATCACTTCACCTCGGTACACCCAGGCCTTGACCCCGATGATTCCATAGGTGGTCTTCGCCTCGGCGAAACCATAGTCCACATCTGCTCGGATGGTCGACAGTGGAATGCTGCCCTCGGATGTCTGCTCGGTCCGAGCGATCTCGGCACCACCCAAACGACCCGAAAGCATCAACTTCACGCCTTTGGCTCCCGACTCCATCGTGACCCGCACCATCTGCTTGAGCACCCGACGGAAGGGCATCCTGCGACGAATTTGGTCCGACACGTTTTCAGCCAGTAACTGGGCATTCAGATCGGGGTTCGGGACCTCAACGATGTTGAGACGCACATCCGCTTCTTTACCAATGATGTGCTGCAAGTCTTCACGGAGCTGCTCGACCTTGGCTCCGCGCTTTCCGATGACCACTCCCGGGCGTGCAGCATGCAGATGAATCGTCACCTGATTACCACTTCGCTCAATCTCGATCTCGGGGATCCCCGCAGAAAAGTGCTCGTGTTTGATGAAGTTACGGATCCGCTGGTCCTGAACCAATAGCGCACCGAAATCCCTCTTGTTGGCGTACCAGCGCGAGGACCAGTTTCTGGTGATCCCGAGGCGCAGGCTAGTTGGTCTGACCTTATGACCCATTGGAGCTAGCTCCCCTTCTTCGCGGCAACGCCGGCTTCCCCGCGGTCCGCGAGGATGATGTTGATATGTGAAGATCGCTTGAGGATTGGAAATGCCATTCCTCGGGCGCGTGGGCGCCAGCGCTTCATCGTCGGACCTTCATTGATCGTGGCACGCCAGATCACCAGATTTTCCGGGTTGGCGCCGCCTTCCTGGATCGCATTGTGTAAAGCCGACTTGATCACCTTGGCGATCATCGGTGCCGCACGTCGATCGCTGAATTTCAGCATATCCAGGGCACCCTCAACCGGCATGTTGCGTACCTGATCGACCACATAACGAGCTTTTCGCGCGGTGATCCGCGCGTATTTGTGACTCGCCTTGTATTCCATGACCATCGGTCCCTCACCTCGGGGTTTTCCAGTGCGTTGGCACCGGATCCCGATCGAAACTACTTCTTGCCGTGACTCCCCAATTTGCGAGTCTGGCTGAATTCTCCCAATTTATGTCCCACCATGTTTTCAGTGACCTTGACCGAATTGAAGATCTTGCCGTTGTGGACAAGAAAGGTCTGGCCAACGAACTCGGGGCAAATGGTACATGCCCGAGACCATGTCTTGATCGGTTCAGTCGATCCAGCATCGATATTCTTCTGCACTTTTTTCAGCAGTTTCAGGTCGATGTAGGGTCCCTTTTTTAGAGATCTACTCATGATTATTTCTTCTTCCGATTACGGACGATGCTCTTGTTACTGGCTTTTCCACGACTACGGGTCTTGCCACCCTTGGAAAGACGTCCGGTAGCGGAACAGGGGTGACGTCCCCCTGCAGTCCGGCCTTCTCCTCCACCCATCGGGTGGGCAACGGGGTTCTTTGCAGTACCCCGCACCTTGGGCCGACGACCGAGCCAACGAGAACGACCCGCTTTACCCAGCTTTACGAGACTGTGATCCCCATTGCCAACGGCGCCCACCGTGGCACGACAGGCAGAGTTGACCTGGCGGATCTCTCCGGAAGGCAAGGAGAGCACAGCGACCTTGCCCTCACGGGCGAGCAACTGTGCACCTCCACCTGCGGAACGGACCAACTTGGCGCCCTGACCCGGGACCATCTCGATGTTATGAATCGTAAGACCGACCGGGATATCCGAGAGACTCAGGCTGTTTCCTGGCTTCGGATCCGAGCCGGGTCCAGAACTCAACATCATTCCCACCTCAAGCCCTTTCGGGGCCAAGATGTAACGCTTCTCACCGTCGACGTAATGAAGCAATGCGATGCGAGCGCTGCGATTGGGATCGTACTCAATGGTCGCAACCCGGGCTGGAATGCCATCCTTGGTGCGCCGGAAGTCGATCCTTCGATAGAGGCGTTTGTGACCACCTCCTCGATGCTTCGATGTGATATGCCCCTGATTGTTGCGCCCTCCAGTCTTGTGGAGAGGCTCACAGAGGGACTTCTCGGGTTTCTTTGCCGTGATCTCCTTGAAGTCGGAGACCGAGGCATTTCTGCGACCCGGAGTCGTTGGTTTGTACTTGCGGACACCCATGCGGTCCACATCTCCTTCGCCAATCAATGGATCGGCTCTCGAGTTTCTCGGCCAGGACCCTCTTCAAGCCGGGGGTCCACACCATGTTCATCTGACTGGGGCCAACGTGGCCACGTCAGGAGCGATTAGAGCAGGTCGATCTCGAACCCCGGCTCCAGGGTCACGAACGCCTTCTTGAATGCACTGGTAAATCCGATCGACCGTCCGACTCTGCGGCGCTTGCCGTTTTGCATGACAGTGTTCACCTTGCGCACCTTGACATCGAAAATCTTTTCCACCGCTTCTTTGATCTCGATCCGATTGGCAGTCTTCGCCACCTTGAACGAGTAAGCGTTGTTCTTCTCGACCTGGAAGGTGCTCTTCTCGGTGATGACGGGCTTGACGATGATCGTATGCGGATCCTTCATTTCGAAATCTCCTCACCGAAGTTGGTTTTTTCCCGGTTCTGAATCTCCTCGAACGCATCCTTGGTCAGCAACAGGTTTTGACACCGAAGCAACGAATGCGCATTGAAATCACAGACAGGCAGCACCTCAACACCTTCAAGATTCCTCACCGATTTCCAGATACTGCGACGCTCTTCCACCGGCATCTCGCTGGAGAGGCCGATCAGGAACGACTTCTGAAAATTCACCGCGGTGGCGAACTTGCGGAAAGGGGAGGTCGAGGGGGCTCCAACGGGGAGCGCTTCGACGATGACGGTCTCGCCGTCGATCAATTTTGACAGGAGTGCGTGGCGCGTGGCGATTCTCCGCTGCTTGCGAGGGAGACCGTAATCATAGGAGCGAGGACGGGGTCCGAAGGCCACTCCACCACCGCGCCAGATGGGAGACTTCTTGCTTCCCGCACGAGCTCGGCCGGTACCCTTCTGGCGCCACGGTTTCCGTGGAGAGCCATGAATCTCGGCGCGAGTCTTGGTGCTGGCTGTACCACGACGCAATCGCCCCTGGTAACGGCGGATCGCTTCCTTGAGAAGCCTGTAGTTGGGGTAATTGGAAACCGTTCCGGGATTGAAGGTCTTCTCTCCCTCTGCCTGGCCATCGGTCCCGAAGTAGGGCACCTTGACCGGATCCAGCGTCTGGATCTCTTTCGGTTTATCGAGTCCGGTGTTCACGGCTCTCGTTCCAATCACTCTGGCTTTTTCGGATCGCCCGAAAAAATCGTTGTTGTGAGTTACAGACTTTCTTCCACCATCAAATAGCTTCCGGGTGATCCCGGAACCGCACCGCAAACGATGAGCAGATTTTGCTCTACATCGCAGTTGACTACCTTCAGGTTTCGCACCTTTACCTTGGCACTGCCCATCTGGCCTGCCATCTTCTTGCCCTTGATCACTCGTCCGGGATCCTGTGACTGTCCGGTCGAGCCGATCGTTCTCTTACTCTTCGAACCGTGACCTTGCGGACCGATGTGATGGTTCCAGCGCTTGACGGTTCCGGCGAATCCTTTTCCCTTGCTGATCCCCTGAACATCCACCTTCTCTACTCCATCAAAGAGTGAGAGATTGAAGTCCTGACCCTCTTCCAGTTCATGACCTTCTTGAGGAGGGATCTCTCGGATCATCCTCTTGGTCTCGCAACCGACCTTATCGAACAGGCCCGCTTTCGGTTTGTTCGGATCCTTGTGGGATGCATCGAATCCCACCTGAAGTGCCTCGTAGCCATCCTTGGCGATGCCTTTGACCTGCAACACTGTGCAAGGCCCGGCCTCGATGAGGGTCACGGGGATCATATTGCCCGATTCATCGAACATCTGGGACATCCCCAGCTTCTTCCCAAGAATCGTTTTTCGTATTCTCTGAGCCACTGGTTCTCCTAGATCTTGATCCGGATGTTCACGCCCGCTGGCATGTTGATCTTCGTAAGGGCATCCATTGTCTTTGAACTCGCTTCGCTGATCTCGATGACACGCTTGTGTGTGCGCATCTCAAACTGTTCACGAGACTTCTTGTTGACATGGGGTGAACGCAGGACGGTGTATCTCTCGATGCGTGTCGGCAAGGGAATCGGTCCGTGGACGCGGGCGCCAGTGCGTTTAGCAGTTTCCACGATGGAAGCAGAAGCTCCATCGAGAACCTTGTGGTCATAGGCTTCCATGCGAATCCGGATCTTGTTCTTTTGCATGAGCGCTCAGTCTCCCGTTCTCCGCACGACTTTGACCGACCGTTTGTCGATCATTGATTTCCTGGTCTTTGCTTCCAGCACACCGGTGCTGAAAGACGCGCATCCTCGTCCATGATTGGACCGAACTGCCGACTTCATCGATCCAGTCCATCGCTCTAGTCGATCGCTCCGACCCAGGAAACTCGTTTAACACACGAGCCTGACACCGTTCGCCATTCCGAACCATTCACCGGTTCGGGGTGACCACGGCACCAATTCGATCCCCAACCTGCCAAAGAGCGTGCCGACCTTCTTCGTCCTGTACCCTGCCGTCGACCGACTCTTCGATGTTGAAACATCGACCGTCGGCACCACAGCAATGAACGAATCGAACCGGACTGAATCTCTCACAGCACTGGATCGCGAAGTTGACGATTGAATCGATGAAGAACTGAAGCGAACTCGAAAAACGAGCCCCTCTGTCATCCGAAACAAATCGACCCCGACGCTCGCGTCTCTTTCCTCGGTCGCCAAGACTCCCACCACCACTGCATTCGCTGCCCCATGAAAAGGGCGAGGGCGGAGTAGGACTGGAAGTTCGAGCACCATCTCTCAAAGCGTGTGATTGTATGAAGTTGAGACGGGCTGTCAACGCCGACAGCACAATTTGGGAAGGATTCTGAGGAAATAAAGGGCACGGGTCCGGCGACCCTCGGATCAGAAGCGGAAGCGCTCCGCCACATTATCTGGAGCGGTCGAGAACCCGATCGGCTCGAGGGAGATCGAGGCCCTGCCCTGCGACAGGGATCGTAATGAGGTGGTGTAGCCGAAGACCTCCGCCAACGGGACTTTTCCGGCGATCTTGCGCAATTCCTGGACCAGATCGACCTTCTCGATCTGGGCCCTACGACGCACCAAATCCTGATGAATCGAGCCGAAGTACTCCTCCGGAGTGGTGACCTGGAAAGACATCAGGGGCTCCAGCAGTAGATCCCCCGCCTTCTTATGGGCGCCCTGGAACGCTTCACGGGCCGCAACGGTCAGGCCCGCCTCTGTCGTCTCCAACATTATCGGAGGCAACTGGACCCTCGCCTGGACCCGGATGAAGGGAAAACCCAGGTCTCCTCCGCCACTGAGGCACGATCGAATCATATCCTCCACTGCCTGGACCCACTCCGCTGCGATGGCCGGAGGTCCCCCGATCCATTCCAGCTCGGCGAGTTCCTCGGCATCTTCTGCCAATGGAGCCAGCGTAACGGTCGCTTCACCGAAGTGATCCTTGCCACCCATCTGCCGCTCGATGCTGACCGTGGCCGAGCCCTCGCACGCCACCGTCTGGCGATACGCAACCCTGGGTTTACCGATGTTTGCATCGACCTTGAAGTCTCTTTCGAGACGGTTTCGTATCACTTCGAGGTGCAACTCTCCCATTCCTGACATCACGAATTGCCCGGTGTCCTTGTTGATCTCCATGCGGAATGTCGGATCCTCTCGTTCGATCCTGCTCAGCACTTCCTGCAACTTGTCGCGATCGTTGCTGGAGCGCGGCTCCACCGCCATCGAAATGACCGTCTCGGGGAAAATGGGCTCCTCCAGCAGCACCTGCTGCTTGGCATCGCATAGGGTATCCCCCGTGCCGCTGAACCTGGGGCCTGTCACGGCGACGATGTCCCCCGCCACGGTTCGATCCAGATTTTCTCGTGAGTTGGCATGCATTCGGTGCATCGAATTGATTCTCTCGCGCTTGCCGGTGCGAGGGTTCATCGCAGTCTTGCCCTTCTCGAGAGATCCCGAGTAGACCCGCATGTAAATCAACTCGCCATGAGGATCGATCTGTACCTTGAAGAGCAAGGCACTGAAAGGTTCATCCTCGGAGCAGGTCACCGAGATCGGATCGCCATTGGATGGCTTCCGCGCCGAGATCGGGCCCAAGTCCGCGGGCGCAGGAAGGTAATGCACCACCGCGTCGAGCAGTGGCTGAATACCCTTGTTTCCGAGAGCGCTCCCGGCCAGTACTGGAACCCATCGTCGAGCGATGGTGCCGGAACGAATCGCAGCGCGAAGTAACTCATCAGGCACCGGCTCACCCTCGATGACCTTTTCCATCACACCTTCGTCATGATCAGAGACCATCTCCAGCAGTTCAGAGCGGTACAGTTCTGCAGTCTCCTCCATCTCGGGCTCGATGTCCGATTCGATCACGTCAGCGCCGAGGCTCTCCTCATCAAAGGAGAACTGTCGCATCGTGACCAGGTCGATCACTGCCCGGAATTCCGATTCAGTTCCCACAGGAATATTGAGAGCCAGCAACTGACAGGAGAGTCCATCGGAAACATGATCCAGGACGCGGTAGAAATCTGCGCCCACACGATCCAGTTTGTTGATGAATGCGATTCGGGGAACCTTGTAGTGATTCGCCTGACGCCAGACCGTTTCAGATTGAGCCTGCACACCTGCGACTCCACAAAACACCCCGATCGCACCATCCAGAACCCGAAGGGATCGCTCCACCTCCGCGGTGAAATCCACATGGCCCGGGGTATCGATGAGGTTCATCACGCATGGACCCCATTCAAAGGTAGTCGCAGCGCTGGTGATGGTGATCCCTCGCTCCTGCTCTTCGACCAGCCAATCCATGTGAGCACTGCCGTCGTGAACCTCTCCCATCCTGTACTCCTTGCCGGAGTAATAAAGGAAGCGCTCCGATACGGTGGTCTTCCCCGCATCGATATGAGCAATGATCCCTATGTTTCGGATGGGTTTTTTCATCGTCTCAATTCTGCTGGTCTGCCAGGCTGTAAGGCCAGTCTCGGGTGGGATTCTGAGGTAATCAGGCACTTCTCTCAAGCGAAGCATCTTGCGGCGACCCGGATGAAAAACACCCTCTCGCCCATAAGAAGGCGAGAGGGTGATCTAACCCGTTACTTGGTGATCGAGTCCAGTGCCACAAAAGTGAGCGAAATCGCCTCAGGGGCACCTTACCAGGCGTAATGCGCGAACAGTTTGTTGGCTTCAGCCATCTTATGGGTATTTTCGCGCCAGGTGACCGAGGCCCCCTCACGACGGTACGCCTGCGCCAGTTCATCGGCGATGCGCTCAGCCATCGGCTTACCCCCACGACCCCGACAGGTATCGATGATGGTCCGGATCGCCAGTGCCTGGGCACGACGACGGCTCACCTCGATGGGCACCTGATAGGTCGCACCACCGACTCGACGTGATCGCACTTCAACTTGCGGCATCACGTTTTGCAACGCTGCAAGGAATGTATCCAGCGGATCGCTGTCAGTGATCTTCTTGGCGAGGAGATCCATCGCTTCATAAAAGATGGTGCAGGCCACAGCTTTCTTGCCATCCCACATCAGCCGATTGATGAACTTCGTCACCACCATGCTATTGAAACGAGGATCCGGCTTCTGGAACCGCTGAGTTGAGCGGAACTTCTGCTTCGCTACCTTGTTTTTTTTCTTTGCCAAAGGAGGCTCCTGCTTTACTTCTGTTTCTTGCCGTATTTGGAACGGCCTTGCTTACGGTCATCGACACCTGAGCAATCGAGTGTTCCCCGAACGATATGATACCGAACTCCCGGTAGATCCCGGACTCGTCCACCTCTCACCAAAACAATCGAGTGCTCCTGCAAGTTATGGCCTTCGCCGCCGATGTAAGCAGTGATCTCCTTGCCGTTAGAAAGGCGCACGCGGGCCACCTTTCTCAACGCCGAGTTCGGCTTCTTCGGGGTCTGGGTTTTTACCTGCAAGCAAACACCTCGACGCTGCGGACATGAGTCCAGCACCGGGGAATTACTCTTGTTCTTCTGCTTCTTACGGCCCTTGCGGACCAACTGATTAATCGTCGGCATACCTACTCGATTTCACCTGGATGCGGACCCGCTCGAAAACAATCTCGAGCGCGGCCTCGCATGGTACCCTTACTGGACTTCTTCATCTCCTGATTTTGACTCTTCTTCGCCAGGGATCTCCGAAATTTCCCCGCTTCCTGTCGATTCCTCGATGCCTTCAGGCGCTGCCTGGGGCTCGATCGTGGTCTCCTCGGCCTGTTCCAGATCGGCACCAGAAGCATCAACAGGCTCTTGTGCGACTGGTACTACCGATTCGGTCACTGCTAGATCGGCTCCGGAATCACCCTCCTCGACGGCGGGGACTTCCTTCGTCTCTACGACTACTTCGGCGCCCAATAGAGCCGAAAGCGGGTCGGTCGAAGCGGCCGGTCCCGAATCTTCTCCCATCAAGAAATCTCTCAATGGATCGCTCGAAACTGCTGGTTTCGCCTTGGTATCGCCGATCAGCACTGGCTCTCTCTTGTCCTTCACCACCGTGGGAGGCTCCGCCAACTTGCGAACTCCCTTGTTGAAGTACAAACGGTACCCCGTTCCTGCGGGGATCATTTTTCCCATGATCACATTTTCCTTGAGCCCGACCAGGGTGTCCTTCTTGCCGCTGAGTGCGGCTTCGGTCAACACCTTGGTGGTCTCCTGGAAACTCGCAGCGGAGATGAAACTGTCAGAGTTCACTGCAGCTTTGGTAATCCCCTGAAGCATCGGCTCTGCGGTCGGAGGCATCTTGCCCTCCTCCACCAGGTCAGAGCAGATCTTTTTGAATCTATGGCGGTCGATAAGCGTGTCGGGCAGCAAGTCACTGTCTCCCGGTTCAACAACATTCACATTCCTCATCATCTGAGAGACGATGGTTTCGATGTGCTTGTCATTGATGGTTACGTTCTGCGACAGGTATACCCCCTGCACCTCTTCGATCAGGTAGCGCTGCACCTCTGCAGCACCCTCGATTCGAAGGATATCCTTGGGAACCTTGTCTCCGTCTGTAAGCGGTTGACCATGCACCACCTCGTCACCCTTGGTGACGCGGAAGTGTTTTCCAGGTGGAATCACATGCTCGTAAATTTCGCCTTCGGGGGTGACCACGTTAATGATCGCCTTACCGCGCTTCTTCTCGCCCATCTCGATGCTGCCGTCCACTTCGGCAATCACCGCCGGATTCTTCGGCTTTCGAACCTCGAAGATTTCCGTCACTCGGGGTAGACCTCCAGTGATGTCCTGGGTACCGGTGATCTCTCGGGGGGATTTAGCCAGCAAGTCTCCAGGCTGGACGGTATCTCCATCTCCGACCTGGATGAAGGCGCGTTCCGGCACCGGGTACGCCGCCAGGATCTGTCCCTTGGACTCGTTCCGGATGACAATCTGCGGATGCAACTCTCCCTTGTGCTCGAGAATCACCCGACGATCCAGGTTGGACACCGGGTCCTTCTCGACCTTGAGGGTTGCCCCTTCCACGATGTCTTCGTAATCCACAACTCCGGCCACGTCTGCGAGGATCGACAGGGAGTGGGGATCCCAATCGTAAAGGATTCTGCCCTTCTTCACCGCTTCCCCATCCTTCACGTGAAGGATGGCACCAAGTTGAAGTTCATGAGAGTCCAGCAACTTGCCATCTTTGTTCACGATGGCCATCGCTGCTCGGCGACTGAGCACTACCTCATCACCACTCTTGCTGGTGACATGAGTGGTCTCCCGCAACTCGACGATACCCGCACGAGAAGCCTTGATGGTCGCTTCTTGCACCGACTTGGATGCCACTCCACCGATGTGGAAGGTCCGCATCGTTAACTGCGTCCCAGGCTCCCCGATGGATTGCGCTGAAATGATTCCAACCGCAATACCCTGCTCAACTTGTTTACCTGTCGAGAGGTCCATGCCGTAACAGTGTGCGCAGGATCCGAGGGTCGCATTACAGGTCAACGGACTTCGTACCAAAATCTTCTCGTGACCCAGCTCTTGAATCCGATTCGCGATTTCGAAGGTAATCAGGCCATTGACTCCGATCACAACTTCACCAGTAATCGGATCCTTGATTTCCGCAACGGAGGTTCGTCCTCGAATTCTTGCAGCCAGTGGAATCGCTTCCTTGTCTCCACGCTTCATAGCCTTCTTGGAGAGCCCGTTACTGGTACCGCAATCAGAACTGGTGATCACCACGTTCTGGGCCACATCCGCAAGTTTCCTGGTCAGGTAACCCGAGTCAGCAGTCTTCAGCGCAGTATCTGCCAGTCCCTTTCGAGCACCGTGAGTCGAGGAGAAGTACTCGAGAACACGAAGACCTTCGCGGAACGATGCCTTGATGGGAGTCTCGATGATCTCACCAGAAGGCTTGGCCATCAGGCCTCGCATTCCAGCGAGTTGTCGAATCTGCGTAACAGATCCTCGAGCACCCGAATCGACCATCACGTGGATCGGATTGACGTATGAATCTCCCGGAGTGCTGTCCTCCTCGAGTTTCTTCATCAACATGTCACCCACCGCATTGGTGGTGTTTGTCCAGCGGTCAATGATCTGACTACGACGTTCGTCGTTGGTGATCACTCCATCTTGGTGACGTTTCTGGATCGCATCAACCTGGGCCTGAGTGGCTTCGATATGGGCGAACTTTCCTTCGGGCATCCGGAGGTCGTCAGAACTGAAGGACAGTCCAGAACGAGTCGCGGCCTTGAATCCGAGGTCCTTCATCTCATCGAGGAATCGCAAGGTAGCTCTTCTTCCAAGAATCCGGAAGCAATCTGCGATGGCCGCCTTCAGATCCTTCTTCGCCAGAGCGTAGTTGTAGAAGGGCATGTCAGGGTGCCCGAGAAGATCATTGAAGATGATCCGGCCAGGTGAAGTGGTATGGAATCCGTGCTCATCCGGCTGCTGTTCCTTGCCATGCGGGCTAAAGACCACTTTCCCCTCTGGCAGTCTCACCTTGATGGTAGCGTGACCATGGACCTTGTTGGCGCCCATAGCGGTATGAACTTCTGCAGTGCTAGAAAAGCGGATCTCGTGACCCTTCATCTCTTCCTTGGCGATGGTCAGGTAGTAACACCCCATCACGATATCCTGTGAAGGCGCGATGAGCGGGTTGCCGTGCGCAGGAGAGAAGATGTTGTTGGTCGACAACATCAGGTTCTGCGCTTCCAGTTGAGCCTCGACGGAAAGAGGCAGGTGAACCGCCATCTGGTCTCCATCAAAGTCCGCATTGAATCCTTCACAAACGAGAGGATGAACGAGGATCGCGTTTCCTTCGATGAGAACAGGCTCGAACGCCTGAATCCCCATCCTGTGCAGGGTCGGTGCACGGTTCAGCAGCACCGGGTGCCCCTCAGTCACCTCTTCAAGGATGTCCCAGACCTCATCGTCCTTGCGCTCAAGCATCTTCTTTGCGCTCTTGATGGTGTCTGCGTATCCCAACTCCTTCAAACGACGGATGATGAAGGGCTGGAACAACTCGAGAGCAATCTTCTTGGGTAGTCCACACTGATGAAGTTTCAACTCTGGACCGACCGCGATCACCGATCGCGCCGAGTAATCGACTCGTTTACCGAGCAGGTTCTCGCGGAATCGACCCTGCTTTCCCTTGATCATGTCTGTCAGGGATTTGAGTGGTCGATTGTTCGATCCCAGCACTGGTCGGCGGCATCTGTTGTTGTCGAACAGAGCATCCACCGAGTGCTGAAGCATCCTTTTTTCGTTACGAATGATCACCTCGGGGGCGTTCAGATCGAGCAACTTCTTCAAGCGGTTGTTGCGGTTGATCAGACGACGGTAGAGGTCATTCAAATCGCTGGTCGCAAAATTTCCACTCTCCAGTAGAACTAGCGGGCGAAGGTCTGGCGGAATCACCGGAACCGCTTCCAGGATCATCCACTCCGGCTTGTTACCAGAGTTGAGGACGGTCCGGACGATCTTCAGGCGACGAATCAGTGCCACTCGCTTCTGCTTGGAACGAGTATTCTCGTACTCCTCCTTCAGTTCCTCGAAGAGTGAGTTCAACTCGAGGCGATTGATCATGGTGCGAATCGCTTCAGCGCCCATGTCAGCCTCGAATGAATCCCCGTACTTCTCTCGGGCGAAGCGGTACTCCTCTTCGCTGAGAAGGCCCTTCTCCTTGAGCGGAGTATCACCCGGGTCGATCACCACATAGTCCTGGTAATAGATCACTCGTTCGAGATGAGTGGTCTTCATGTCAAGAAGGTTACCCAGTCTCGAAGGCATCGCCTTGAAGAACCAGATGTGGACCACCGGTGCGGCGAGATTGATGTGTCCCATCCGCTCGCGACGCACACGCGAGTGAGCCACCTTGACGCCACAGCGGTCACAGATGATTCCCTTGTGCTTGATGCCCTTGTATTTCCCACACGCACATTCCCAGTCTCTCTCGGGACCGAAGATACGCTCGCAGAAGAGTCCATCTTTCTCAGGACGGTAGGTCCTGTAGTTGATGGTTTCAGGCTTCCGAACCTCACCCTGTGACCAGGAGAGGATATCGGTGGGTGAAGCAAGGTGAATGTTGACCGCGCCAAAGTCGTTCACCTTGTCGTAAACAGGTTCATCCATGTTATTGCTTCTTTTCCAGTTCGAGGTTCAGCCCCAGGCCCTTGATCTCGTTGGTCAAAACGTCGAATGAGACCGGAGTTCCGGCCTGCAAACTGTTCTCACCCTTGACCATCGACTCATAGATCTTGGCTCGCCCATCCACATCGTCAGATTTTGCTGTGAGCAACTCCTGCAAGATGTGTGCGGCCCCATAGGCTTCAAGAGCCCAAACTTCCATCTCTCCAAAGCGCTGTCCTCCAAACCTCGCCTTACCCCCGAGCGGCTGCTGGGTGATGAGGGAGTATGGCCCGGTGGCACGCGCGTGAATCTTGTCATCGATAAGGTGATGCAACTTCAGCAGATACATTCTTCCGACGGTGACCTTCTGCTCGAATCTCTCGCCGGTACGTCCGTCATAGAGAACGGATTTACCATCGATGGGGATTCCAGCCTTTTTCATCTCGGCACGAATCTCATCTTCCTTCGCTCCATCGAAAACTGGTGTCACTGCACGATAGCCAAGCTTTTCAGCGGCCCAGCCAAGCTGGGTTTCAAGAATCTGACCGAGGTTCATTCGCGACGGCACTCCGAGCGGATTGAGAATCACCTCAACAGAGGTTCCATCCTCGAGGAACGGTAGATCCTGTCTCGGTAAGATCCGAGAAATCACACCCTTGTTTCCGTGACGTCCCGCCATCTTGTCTCCGACCGACAGATTCCTCTTGGTCGCGACGTATACCTTGACCATCTCGATCACTCCGGGTGCGAGTTCGTCACCCCGGGTGAGTCGATTGACATCACGGTTGCGGATGTCTTCGACCTCTTCCATACGACTGAGGTGCTTGAGCAGCGCAGACTTGATCTGACGGTTCTTCTTCTCCGACGACCCGAGGAACAGATCGGGGTTCAATGCGATCTTGATGGAGTGGACACTGTGAGCGGCATAGAGTTCATCCACCTTGAACACCCGGCCCGTATTGGGATTCCGGGGTGACGATCCGAGGATCGACTTCAGTTCATTGAGCAAGGTGTCGATCTCGAGAACGATTTCCTCGTTCGCCCAGGCTTCCTTCTCTTCCACTTCGGCCTTGATTTTGCGGCGTTCAGCATCATCCAGGTCACTTCTCCTGGAGAACTTCTTCGAATCGATGACCACACCTTCGACTCCGGAAGTCACGGTCAAGGACTCGTTCTTCACGTCCTCTCCCGCTCGACCGAAGATCGCATGAAGAAGTTTCTCCTCGGGTGACAGTTCGCTCTTCGATTTCGGGACGACTTTACCGACCAGGATATCTCCATGAGAAACTCTGGTACCGGTCTTGACTATTCCTTCTTCATCGAGCTTTGCCAGCACTCGTTCCGAGACATTAGGAATATCACGGGTGAATTCCTCACGCCCCAATTTGGTCTCACGGACCTCGATTTCGAACTCGTCGATGTGAATCGACGTGTAGATGTCTTCACGCACCAGTTGCTCACTGACGATGATGGCATCCTCGAAGTTGTAGCCATCCCATGACATGAAGGCCACCAGGATATTCCGGCCCAGCGACAGGATTCCATTCTGGGTTGCCGCTCCATCGGCGATCACTTCGCCTTCTTCGACCACGTCGCCCAGATTCTTACAGGGACGCTGGTTCTGACAGGTTCGCTCATTGAGGCCGCGATATTTCCTCAGCTGGTAACGCTCGCCATCCACTTCGATGTGAGTCGAATCCACCGAGGTCACGGTGCCAGAATTGGGAGAACGCAAGACCATCCCGGAGTACCGAGAAACATGTTCTTCCATGCCGGTTCCCACCAGTGGAGGGTCGGTTCTCAGCAGCGGAACCGCCTGACGCATCATGTTCGATCCCATCAGGGCACGGTTAGCATCGTCGTGCTCGAGGAAGGGGATCAACGCAGCCGAGACTCCAATCAGCTGCTTGGACGAGACGTCCATCAACTGGATCTTGGACGGTTCGACCATGATGAATTCACCGTTGAGGCGGGCCAGCACCAGGTCTCCGAGCAATTGGCCAGATTCATCTACCGGAGTGTCTGCCGGAGTCAGGTATTGGTTTTCCTCTTCATCCGCACGCAAGAACTTGACCGAGGATGCGTCGATCTTCGCCTTACCATCTTTGACCTGGAAGTATGGTGTGATGAGGAATCCATACTCGTCGATGGTCGCGAACACAGCGAGACTGGAAATCAGGCCAATGTTGGTTCCCTCGGGAGTTTCGATGGGACAGATCCGACCGTAGTGAGAGATGTGTACATCTCGCACCTCAAAACCGGCCCGCTTCCTGTTCAATCCACCAGGACCGAGCGCACTCAGGCGCCTCTCGTGAGTCAACTGCGATAGCGGATTGGTTTGGTCCACCACCTGCGAGAGCTCACCTCGACCGAAGAAGAAATCCACTGACGACGAGATCGTCTTGGAGTTGATCACCGACCTTGGAGTCAGGTTTTCCGGCTCCATCATGCTCATCCGCTCCTGAACGGTACGCTTGAGCTTGAGGAATCCTTTTCGCATCTCTTCGCCGGCGAGTTCCTCGATGGTGCGAACACGACGGTTTCCGAGGTGATCGATATCGTCCAGTTTCCCCATTCGATCGCGCAATTTGAAGATGTATGCGATCGATTCGAGAATGTCTTCCTTCTGAATCGTTTGCTCCGACTCCGGAATCGCCAGACCAAACTTCCGATTGATGCGGAAGCGGCCGACACGACCCAGACGATACTTGTTCTGATTGTAGAACTTGTCGAAGAACAGTTCCCTGGCCTTGGCCGCCTGCGGCGGGTTTCCAGGGCGCAAGCGCTGGTAGATCTTGATCAGCGCATCTTCGTAGTCGACCGAGTTATCTTCCTTGAGAGTCTTCAACACCAGGTCGTCGTATTTTTCAGGAAGCACCTTGAAGGAGTTCTTACCCCCACGCTTGGCGGTCATGTCCTCGGAGAAGAGTGCCTTCAGGAAGGTCTCGGTGAATACGTCTCCCGTCGGAAGCAGGATCTCTCCGGTTTCCGCATCGACGATATCTTCAGCGCTGACTCGACCGTTCTTGATCCCCTCGACTTCCTCACCGAGCAGGTTATCGATGCTCTTGAGGCTTCCCACCTTGACGGTTTCAACCGGGTAGAAGAGTTCAAGGATGGCAGTCGAGGAACCATATTCCTCGTTCATCGCACGCAGCAGCATGGTGGCCGGGAATTTCCCGCTCTGGTCGATTCGAACCGTCAATGCACCTTTCTTGGTCACATTGAATTCGACCCAGGATCCTCGCTCCGGAATGATCCTGGCCGAGTGCAGCCTGACATCACCGGTATGAATTTCTTCACTGAAATCGACTCCTGGAGAACGGTGCAACTGGCTCACGATGACACGCTCGGAGCCGTTGATGATGAATTCCCCGCCGCCAATCATGCTTGGCAGTTCACCGAGGAAGACCTCTTCCTCGACCGATTCACCCTCTTTCTCCATCCGAAGGCGGATCTTGAAGGGTGTGCCGTAGCTCAACTTGAGTTGACGACATTCATCGATCGTGTAGCGCGGCCGCCCGAGGTCATATCCCAGGTAAGTCAGGGAGATGGTGCCGTCGTAACTTTCGATCGGAAATATCTCACGAAGAATCGATTCCAGACCGATATTATCCCTGTCAGCCCAATGCACATCGGCCTGCAAGAACTGTGAATAGGCATTCATCTGCAATTCCATTAGATTTGGAATCGGCACAGTACGAATACCGCCTCCGAAGACCTTGGTCTCCATGCTGCCTCACTTTCGATTTCTGAACACGACTCCCACCTGATCGGTAAGAATCCGTCCGTCCCATCCGGCGCCAGCGAAATGACCCGTCGACGATCTCATCGACAATCTCGCTGATACTCGTGTACCTTCGTGTCGGGAATCAAATCCCGAGCGATGGCGATACTGCGACAGCCCGTTGACAGCTGTCCGGGACAGAACTGGGAATCTACCAGCCGAAGGCTCCCCCCTCGGCATACCACTGATTCCCGGAGTCCCGGAGGCGCGCTCCTCGCTCGGGCGACACCCCCGCACTCATTCGTTTGCAAAATAACCCGTCAATTCAATCGATCCATCTCGCCCAGACGCCAAAGAGCGCCTGGACGAGAATCGATCGAATTCACCCGTCGAAAGTCTACTTGATTTCGACGGTGGCTCCGGCGTCTTCCAGCTCTTTCTTGAGCTTCTCGGCGTCCTCCTTGGAGGCACCTTCCTTGACAGCCTTCGGTGCGCTTTCCACCAGGTCCTTCGCCTCTTTGAGGCCCAGACCTGTGATGCTTCGAACAGCCTTGATGACGGGAATTTTCTTGTCGCCGATGGCGGCAAGAATCACGTCAAACTCGGTCTGCTCAGCAGCCTCTTCACCACCATCGCCTCCGGCTGCCGCCATCATGGACATTCCCATCGGCATTGCAGCAGCGGCGGTGACACCAAATTCGTCTTCGAGGACATCCTTGAGCTCAACCAGCTCCATCACATTGAGCACTTTGATGCTCTCCACGATGGATCCGACATTTTTGCTCGGCGGGGCCTTCTCCGTCTCGGTGGCAGCTTCATCCGACATGGCAGCTACTCTCCTTCTTTACTTTGCTTGTCTGCGATCGCCTGCAGCACACCGGGAACTCCGGTGAGTAGGTTCTGGGAAATAGCGACCAGGCTCGTCAGCGGTCCGGCAATCGCAGAAACGACAGCTGTACGTGTTTCCTGGACACTTGGCATTTGCACTAATCGTTCGGCTTCGGCGGGCCCCAAGGCCTCGCCTTCCAGCATGCCGCCCTTGAGCGCCATGACCTTGCCGTTCTTCCTTCTCCATCCCGCAATCGACTTGCTAGCGGTAATGGCATCGGCTTCCCCAAGCACTAGAGCAAGGGGACCCGCATAGGTCTCATCCGGAAATTCTGTCCCGCGGTCGGCAAACACTCTGCGAAGAATGGAATTCTTCACAACCCCTACCGTCAGGCCCTCGGTACGAAGTTCCTTGCGAGCAGTAAAATCCTCATCTGAGTTCAGACCGGAGAAATCGACAAGGAGCAGATCTCCGGCATTGTCGAGACGCTGACGCAGTTGGTCAGCCATCATGACTTTCAGCCTACGGGCCATGTGGCCCTCCTCTCTCGCTCTCTTGTCTTACTGTCCGCAAATGACGGAAACAGAAGGAGACATGGTTGATTTGATGTGAACTTTTTTCATGTATGTACCCTTGGTCGAAGTGGGCTTCAATTTCTCAACATGCTGGATGAAGGCATCGATATTCTCGGTGAGTTTCGCCGCTTCAAAACTGCGACGCCCCACCGGAGCGTGGATGATTCCACCAGCATCATTACGAAACTCAATCTTCCCTGCGACGAACTCCGCAACAGCCTTGGTAACATCTGTGGTCACCGTGCCACTCTTGGGGGTAGGCATCTTGCCCTGGGGACCCAGCACTTTTCCCAGTTTTCCAACGAATCTCATCATCGAGGGGTGAGCGATGGCGACATCGAAATCGAACCAACCACCCTCCACCTTTTCAGCCAGATCCTTTGACCCGACCTCGATGGCTCCTGCCGCCTTGGCCTCGTCAGCAGCGGGTCCCTCTACGAATGCGATCACCCGGACTTGCTTTCCGATGCCATGCGGAAGCGAAAACGCTCCCCTGACATTTTGAGTGCCTTGCCGTGGATCGATACCAAGACGGATCGCGATCTCGACTGTTTCATCGAACTTGGCCAGTTGGAATCCGCCGAGGATCTTGACTGCTTCGTTCACCGACACTGCAGTTATTGAATCCACTTTCGAGCGATTACCGCCGTGGCGCTTGCTGGATCTTGACATCAGTCCTCCACCTTCACGCCCATGCTACGAGCAGTTCCTTCAATGATCCGCATCGCAGCCTCGATGGTTGCAGCGTTCAGATCATTGATTTTGGTCTCGGCAATCTCTTTCACCTGCGCTGAGGTGATAGTGCCGACCGTCTCGTGCCCTGGGTTATTGGCAGCTTTTTCTGCGCCCATCGCCTTCAGGATGAGTACTGCTGCCGGGGGAGACTTCAGGATGAAATCAAAAGATCGATCGGAGTAAACGCTGATCTCAACCGGGATGACCACGCCTTGCTGGCTGGACGTCTCCGAGTTGAAACGCTGCACGAACTCGCCGATGTTGACACCGTGCTGACCCAGTGCAGGTCCCACCGGTGGAGCAGGGGTCGCCTGCCCTCCCGTTACCTGCAACTTGATCAAGCCGGTTATTTTCTTACTTGCTTTTTTCGCCATGGACTACCATTTCCTGCGGTCTGCGGATCACCCTCCGGAACTTCCGGGGCGAACCTCCCGCATGGATCCCTGTTTCAATTCGGGATCAAGTCTGTTCTACCTGCCAGTATTCCAGGTCCACCGGGGTATCCCTGCCAAAGATGGTAACCATCACTCGCAGTTTTCCCGTCTTCGGGTGGACCTCTTCCACGATGCCCTCGAAGTTTTCGAAGGGGCCATCTTTGACCTTCACCGTATCGTTCTTTTTCACATCGATCTTCAACTCTGGCGGAGCTTCATTCTCGCGTTGCTCCATCATCTCGCGCAACTTGCGCACCTCGTCCGGTGTCATCGGCATCGGCTTGTTACCGACCCCGCCGACGAAGGAACCCACTCCCTGGATATCCCTCAGCAAGTACCAGATCTCCTCGACCAGTTGACACTCCATGAAGAAGTAACCCTGGTAAAGTTTGATCTCTCGAATCTTCTTCTTGCCCTCTTTGATCTCGGTGACCTTTTGTTTCGGAACCACGATGTTCCGGACATAGGCATCGAGCCCCCTGAGGGCCAATGTTTTTTCAACCTTGCGCGAAAGCGTATCCTCGCGGCCATTGGCGACCTTGATGACGTACCATTCGAACGGCAACTCATCCGCCGGGTCCTTGCGTATCTTGGAAGGACTCGAGGTCACCGGGTCTTCATCGGACTCTTCCACCGCTTCGTCAGCCGTAGCGCCAATGTTCTCATCACCTTCGACAATATCTGCAGCTACGGTGTCATCGATCTCTTCTCCCGTTCCTCCGCCTGGCGAGGAACAGTACAGATCGTCAGAAACAGTGGGGTCGGAAACGATCGGATTCATTGGTGGTATATCACCGACTGAAGCGCTTTAAACGCCTGGTCTGCCAGTACGATCCAACCCATGATCACGATACAGGTGACCACCACAACGAAGGAGTTCTTGACGGTTTCTGGTCGTGTTGGCCAGGTCACCTTGTGTTGTAACTCCTGCTCCGTGTCGATCAGGAAATCGCTGACTCGTGGCTGATTGTAATACCAGACTCCACCGAGCAGAAATGGCAGCAGTATCAGTACTGAAATCAAATCCTTGAGCTCGGGACCCCAGTTGATGACAGGCACGGTGAAAACCACATCGGTGCCCCAGCCATTCCCGTCGAACCACTGGGAGATGGAGATGGTCGCATACAGCCCCACAAGAAACAGGATGGAAGCCAAGGCACCACGAGCCCAGCGGCCCTGTCCCTCTTTGTAGAGACGGAAACTCATCTTCGTCCCTTCCCGTTCTTTAGATCTCTGCTGCCAGGCATCGTCGCCTGGATGCTTTCTGGGAGATTCCCTGACCATCAGGGAATCCAACTCACTCAAATTCGGCACTCGACATCCACGAGCGGGACCATTTCGAATTCGATTCTCGATCGCACCAGCAGATTCTCGCTGGTCAGTCATTCTCGCGGGTCAGTCAAGGTTGGCAGGGCAGGAGGGACTCGAACCCACAACCCGCGGATTTGGAATCCGCTGCTCTACCAATTGGAGCTACTGCCCTCCTGACGAACCACTCGAAAAGTCAAATCGAAGTTCAAATCAAAGTTTCCCGTCGCACTCAAAAGTGCTCTCTATCAAATTCTAATCAGGGACGCCGCACCACCTCTGGTCACCCGGAGGTGGTTCGGCGTCCCTCGAAAACCAAAGTAAACCCGAAGGCTACTTCAAGATCTTGCTCACCACTCCCGCTCCGACGGTTTTACCGCCTTCACGGATTGCGAAGCGCAACTGCTCGTGCATTGCGATCGGAGTGATCAACTCAACCTTGATCTTTGCATTGTCGCCAGGCATGCACATGTCTGCCCCGACGACCTCGGTGTTACCAGTCACATCCGTGGTCCTGAAGTAAAACTGAGGACGGTATCCGTTAAAGAATGGAGAGTGCCGTCCACCTTCGTCCTTGGAGAGGATGTAGACCTCTGCCTCGAACTCGGTGTGCGGAGTGATGCTGCCTTTCTTGGCCAACACCTGTCCACGGTGCACTTCTTCCTTCTTGGTACCACGAAGCAGCGCACCGACGTTGTCGCCGGCTTGCCCCTCATCGAGAGTCTTCTGGAACATTTCGACCCCCGTGCAGGTGGTCAAAAGGGTGTCCTTGATCCCGACGATTTCAACTTCGTCACCGGTCTTGAGGATTCCTGTTTCGATACGACCCGTCACCACGGTTCCACGACCTGCAATGGAGAACACATCCTCCACAGGCATCAGGAAGTCCTTGGCGTTGTCGCGTTCGGGAACATCGATGTACTCATCGACGGCTGCCAGCAACTCGGTGATCGCACCTGCGGCATCGGAAGTTGGATCCTCCAGGGCCTTGAGTGCGCTTCCCTTGATGACTGGAATGTCGTCTCCGGGGAACTCATACGCACTGAGGAGTTCGCGGATTTCCATCTCCACCAACTCGATGAGTTCCTCGTCATCGACCATGTCCGCCTTGTTCATGAACACAACGATCTTCGGCACGCCCACCTGACGAGCGAGCAGGATGTGCTCACGAGTCTGGGGCATCGGACCATCTGCGGCGGAAACGACCAAGATCGCTCCGTCCATCTGGGCCGCACCGGTAATCATGTTCTTGACGTAATCCGCGTGTCCCGGGCAATCCACGTGTGCGTAGTGACGGTTTTCCGTCTCGTACTCGACGTGGGCGGTTGCGATGGTGATCCCACGATCCCGCTCTTCAGGCGCATTATCGATCTGATCAAACGCCTTTACCACTGCACCGCCAGTTTGTGCGAGCACGGCAGTGATCGCAGCGGTCAGAGTTGTCTTGCCGTGGTCCACGTGCCCGATTGTCCCCACATTCGCGTGAGGCTTATTTCGTACGAAGGTTTCCTTCGCCATCTTGGAAATCTCCCCGCCCGTGGTCTGGACCGTTTTTCAACGGCCACTGCCCGGGTCTCATCCTTGGCCTCCCCCGTCGCAAACACGACTGTAGGTTCGGCGAACTATTAATTTCATCCCACACCAGTGTGCGGGCCCATTTGTCTGGAGCTGCTGACGGGACTTGAACCCGTGACCTCGTCCTTACCAAGGACGTGCTCTACCACTGAGCTACAGCAGCTCGTCTATTTCTTTTCATCGACACCTCGGTGCCGTTCTGATTCCTGGAGCGGGTGATGGGAATCGAACCCACATGACCAGCTTGGAAGGCTGGAGCTTTACCACTAAGCTACACCCGCAAATCGTTCACACTCGTTCCACCGGTTTCTCAATCCACCCCACGCGATCTCAACTTCTTGGTATCCAACTTCTTGGTATCCAACTTCTTGGTATCCAACTTCTTGGTATCCAACTTCTTGGTATCCAACTTCTTGGTATCCAACTTCTTGGTATCCAACTTCTTGGTATCCCATGTTGACCACTTCGCGCAAAGCTTCATGGAATTCCTGGTCGGTCCTGTTTCCAGTCACCCAGTTTCCAGTGGGCCGCTCGACGTTCCTGCTGAAACGAATCGTCAGGAACATCATCTATCGTGATCCCCCTTCGTAGCAGGATCTCTCGCACTCGCACTTTCGCCATCGATCACTTCGGGCGATTCCCCGCATCCGGGGAACCCTTCTCCAATGATGGAAGGTCCAATAGGTAACAAGGTTGCGGGTCGTCTTACAAGCAAATCCGTCGATCTTCTCTCTGATCTGGAAGAACAGTGGGGGCGGTAGGATTCGAACCTACGTAGCTTACGCACTTGGTTTACAGCCAAGTCCCTTTAACCACTCGGGCACACCCCCACACAGAATCCACAGATGTACTTTCCAGGGACGACCCTGGATTCCCGCAATCCCTTACCGTGCAAGAACTTGCAGAAGCTAGCGGTGGGAGTCGAACCCACGACCACCCGCTTACAAGGCGGGAGCTCTACCGCTGAGCTACGCTAGCACAGATGGGCACAAGGCCGGGAGGATAGCGATCCTGCTGCCACTCTGCAAGCGTCCCTCGGAATCGAGGTCCGCTCGCCCCACATGCCAGTTTGTCGGTCGATCGACTCGCGATCGCGCCCCCACCAAGGGATCGTCACCGTTCCGCTTAGAGCGCTCAGCAACGCCACAGAAGCCATATGAGGCGATATGAGGCCGCTGTGGGGGTCCGTGGCACTCTCCAGAGCGCCACGGAAGCCGCTCTCAGGTGGGGCTCCCGACCCCTTTTCAGCGCTGGTGACTCCAGGTGGTGCCGGTCGGTCCATCCTCGATGAGGATCCCCTCGGCGAGCAATTGATCTCGAATCTCGTCTGCCAACGACCATTCCCGCTCGGCTCGAGCAGTTTCTCGCCGCTGAATCAGCTGCTGCTGACTGTCGGTCAGGGGCACTGTGGGTGACTCGTCCTCGACGAAAATGACTCCCAAGATCTGATCACAGTGGCGCAGGAATTCGAGGGCACGCAGCGCCGCAGACCCTTCCGGCAAATCCCTACCGAGGGCTCTCACCCGATCATGAAGTACTCCCAGCGCTCCCGAGAGATTGAGGTCGTCGTCGATACATGCATCAAACTGTCGCATCGACTCCTCCAGTGGCGCGTCGACCTCGGTATCCGCAGCACTCCCAACCGACGCTTCCTCCAGTTTTTTTCTCAATGTTCGAAGACGCTGGACCGCCTTGGTATCCCCATCCATCCCATCGATGGTGAAGTTCATCGGCTGACGATAGTGATTACAGATCAACGAGTAGCGAATTTCGTGGCCACTGAAGCCACGCTCGACCAGATCGTTGATGGTGTAGAAGTTACCCTTACTCTTCGACATCTTTTGACCGTCGACCAGTAGGTGCCTGGCGTGAACCCAGATCCGTGCAAACTCTCCAACACCAGCACCCACCGATTGAGCAATCTCACATTCGTGATGAGGAAAGATGTTATCTTCACCACCGGTGTGAATGTCGAAGGTACCTCCCAGGTACTTCAAACTCATCGCCGAGCACTCGATGTGCCAACCTGGAAACCCACGTCCCCATGGGCTGTCCCATTGCATCAGATGCTTGTCATCGATTTTCCACAATGCAAAGTCGTGAGCGGATTCCTTGCGTTCGTCGACCTCGATTCTCGAACCGGAGTCGAGGTTTTCGAGAGTGTTGCCGGAGAGACCACCGTACTTCTCGAAGGAATGAACACGGAAGTAGACCCCTACATCTTTGACTGCATAGGCGTGTCCTCGTTCCAGCAATTGCTCGATCATCTGGATCATCTCCGGGATGTGATCGGTCGCTCGAGGATACTCATGAGCCTTCACCAGGTGGAGTTGCGAAGCATTCTCGTGAAACATCTGCTCGTATCGGAGGGCGATCTCGAAGGGGTCCAGCCCTTCCTCTTTGGCCTTCTTTTCCAGCTTGTCCTCTCCACTGGCATCCGCCACGTCATCGGTGGTGAGATGCCCCACATCGGTGATGTTCATCACCTGCGTGGTCTTGAATCCACGCTGATCGAATGCCCGACGCAGAAGGTCTCCCAGCAGGAACGAGCGGAAGTTTCCGATGTGGGGATCGCTGTAGACGGTCGGGCCGCAGTTGTACATGCGGATCTCACCTGCCTTGACCGGCTCCACCTCCACCAGCCGGTTCTCGAGCGTATTCCACAATCGAAGTGCCATTATTCCTCCGTACTCTTCAGTTGAACCACAGCCAGAGCTTCGATGACCAGCGACTCTCCGACCGGCCCGACCCCTTCACCGGTCTTCGCCTTCATTCCGATGGCTCCTGGCTCGATGGATAACATCTCCGACAGCTGTTGCCGGATCGATTCTCGATACTGGGACAGCTTCGGCATCTCCAGGTGCACGACCAAATCGATGTTGAGTGGTGCCCATCCCAGTTCGCCGATGGTTCTCAACACTTCCTCAACGATTCGTCGGGAGGACAAATCCTTCCAGCGTGGATCAGTGTCTTCGAAGATGGTTCCGATATCCTCGGAGCCTGCGGCACCCAGCATCGCATCGGAAAGAGCGTGTAAGATCACATCTCCATCGGAATGCGCGACCGGACCATGTGGAGAGGGGATCTCCACTCCTGCGAGAATCAGCGGACGCCCCGACTCGAGGCGATGTCGATCGGTGCCGATCCCGACCCGGATCTGCCCCACTGCTGCGGACTCATCTGAAGAATTCGTCATCGAGATGCCCTCTACTTTCGCAGCCGGATCGTATCGCGTCCCCTGCGCCGGATCGAGATCCACCACCAAATCCCCACGGCAACAGTTCAGGCGATGCTTCTCACTTCTCCGGTTACCGGATGAGAACGGGCCCCCAGCGCTGGCCAGCGCCGGGGGCCCGTACTCGGTGAATGAGTCTACTAGAAGCGGACCTCGGAGGAGATCGAGATCACCTCGACTCCCGATCCGACTCCCAATGCCTTGGCATTCTGCAGGGTGCCAGCATTGAAGTAGAAGGTCAGGTAGTCGGTCGCACGGTAGGTCGCACGGACATCGAACTCGTCGCCCAGCTTGCTGCTGGAGGACCCATTCGAGGCCGCACCATTGCTGTTGGCATTGAGGGTCGCATAGGCAAACAGCCCCTGCACCGACCATTCAGGAGTCAGGTTCATACCGCCCTTGATCTTGAATGCACGGTAGTTGGTGTCGACATCGAGACCGTAGTAGGCGTCCTCGAGTACCAGTAGATCATTGTTGAACTCGTACGAGACGAAGTTCGAGTTACTGGAGTTGGCACCGTTGTCATCTCCCGACAGATCCCACAGGGAAAAATCGACCCATGGAGCGTCATTCTCATCCGCCTCAGGAATGTCGTAATGAACTCCAGCGACCAATCCGTAGGCACTGTTCTGGTTGACCGAACTGCTGTAGTCGCCGAACTGCCAGTAGAGTTCACCGTAGAATTTGAGACCGTCATCTCCCGACAGGTGTCCACCACCTCCGAAGGTCAGAAGATCACTACCTCCGTCATTCTTCGAGTTGAGCAGGACGATTCCCATGTCACCGGTATAGTCACCGGTATCGAGTGGCAACCCGTAGACCAGGCCGAACAGGGATTCGTTATCGACCGGAGACAGATCAAACATCAGGACATCGAGAGTGTTCTCGCCGAGATCGTAATGGCCCACTGCTCCGACCGCCTGAAGAGAACGGACCCGACCGGCGGAAGCAGACTGTGGCGCACCGCTGTCTCCTCCACCATTGTCGTAGGCAGACTCCGCATTCCCCAGATCAAGCAGGAAAGGCTGGTGGTTCCCCGAAAAGTCGATGGCGTATTCCACCACCCCGAAATCGAGATCGAGTGCGGCGTCCATCGCACCTTCCCAGCTCACCTTGGCTTCTCCGAGGGACATTGGAAGATTCCCATCCCGACCGTTACTGTCGATGTCAAAGGGAGTTTCAAGGATCAGATTCGCCGTCACTCCTTCTGAGATCGAGGCCACGATCCCGATGTTGACGAGCGGATCAAAGAAGGAGCCTCCCGCCAGATCTCCCGGCCAACTGCCTCCCAGGAGCAGTGGATCGTCACCGGATCCTCCCGCCGCTGCGAGTCCAGCGCGACCGAATGAATCGCTGCGATCGACCAGGCTGAGCGTCATGTCGCCGGTGATGGTCAACCGAAGCGCACGACCCGGTTTGACATCGCCACCTAGACTGGTTTGAGAAAATGCCGTACTGCTGACCGAGATCGCCAGTACCACTGCAACAACGAGGCTGGGAAGCCTGTGAATTCTGTTCATGGGGTGTTCCCCCCCTTCTCCGGATGAAGACAACCTGAATTACAACAACCTGAATACTGTCAGGCTGCGTTGAAATCCGACCTCGCATCCGGCATCCGAACTGGACACCCGACCATTCCACAGGTCAGATCAATCGGTGGAGTCTGCGCAATCAGATCCGCCCGGTCAAGGGTGCCCTCCAAAGGCTCGGGAGAGATATTCGGATGTTGGTCTCCCGGCCATGAGGTCCGGGGGAGGAGAGATCTCACTCACTGCGTCGAAAAAGCGCCTCTGCCGCGTCGAGATCCTTGACGGTGGTGACCTTCGGATTGGGGTGCTGGGGTTCGACGAATTCAACATCGAGACCACGACAAGCCACCGCCTCCACCTCATCTGTGCCCTCAGCGCCGCTTCCAGAGAGTGCCTGACGGATCGAGTCCAACTCGAATACCTGGGGAGTTTGCGCCTGCCATAACTGATCTCGATCAACCCTTTGATGCCAACGATGCTGCCGGTCCAGCCGATGCAGGGTATCGGTCACCGGGCTGGCCAGTAGCGCCGCTCTGGAGTGACTCGCACGATCCAGCACTCGGGCCAGATCATCGGGGTGAAGAAGCGGTCGGGCGCCGTCATGAATCGCCACCAGATCTCCCCCAGCGGCGGAGATCGCTGCCAGTCCCGCCAGCACGCTTGCCCTGCGAGTGTCGCCTCCCACGACGATTTCGACCGGAACCGCTGCTGAATCAAACTGCTGGAGCCAGTCTTTCGCCGCCGGCAAATCCCCCGGATGGACCACCAGCGCCGCACTGCGACAGGATGGATGAGCGGTCGCCGCCTCCAGCGAGTGGATCACCATCGGACGCCCCGCCAGCGGCACCGCAGCCTTTCTGGTCCGCTGGCCGAGACGGGTGCCCTCACCGGCGGCCACCAGCACGACGTGATAGTCAGAGACCATATCGCGCTCTCCTCATGACAATCGTCCGGGGTCATTTTGATGGGGGCTGAACAAGCGCTCGTACTCCTGCACACAGTAGCGATCGGTCATGCCTGCGATGTAATCACACACCGCACGCTCCCTGCCAATCTCTGCACAGCGGTCGAGGAAATCTCTGGGCAATTGCGCGGGTTCACGGACAAACTCCTGGAACAGTGCCGCCACCATCCTCCTGCCCTTTTGAGAAACCCTGACGCAATGCGGATCCCGATAGAGACGATCATGAAGAAAAGTCTGAAGTTGTGCCTTCTCGGCACTCATCGCATCGGAGAATCCGAGTAAGTCATCGGGAGCCGTCCGTACGTCCTCGACACTCTGGATATTTCGTTCGTCAATGCGCCCACTGCTGGTCACCACCAGATCGTTGATCTGATCCGAGATTACACCCGAGATGGTCCTTGCGATCAGCACCCTGCGAGACAATGCCTCTCCGTACTGCTGTCGAACTGCGGCTTCCGATCGAGCGAAGATCTCGATCTCACGCAATGCTTCCAGTTCCAGCACACCCGAGCGCAAGCCATCGTCGAGATCGTGACTGTCGTAGGCGAGGGAGTCGCCGATGTCTGCCAGTTGCGCTTCCAGCGTCGGCGGTACCCCGGGCTCGAACTCTGCCAACCCCGGCTCGTCGAAGCGTCCGTAGTGCTTGACGATCGACTCTCGTACCTCCCACGACAGATTGAGACCGAGAAACCCGGGATAACGATGTTCCAGTAGATCGACGACCCTCAATGCGTGGCGGTTGTGGTTGAAGCCACCATGAGAAGCCATCAGCTGGTCCAACTCCCTCTCACCGGCATGACCGAAGGGTGGATGACCCAGATCGTGTCCGAGCGCGATCGTCTCGACCAGATCCTCGTTGAGACCGAGACGACGGGCGACCGCACGAGAGACCTGTGCCACTTCCAGGGTATGGGTCAGTCGGGTGCGGTAGTGATCACCCTGGTGACTGGCAAATACCTGGGTCTTGTACTCGAGACGACGAAAAGCAGTGCAGTGGATCACTCTCTCCCGATCGATCTGATAGGCAGTTCGATGTGGCGCAGTCGGCTCTGGATGAACTCGACCACGACTACGAGCACTCTGCATCGCATAGGGTGCCAGCAGTTGCTGCTCCCGGGTGTGGGGGTCGAGCCAGACCTTTGCGGCGGGATCGGAATCCGACCCGGTCGTCTCGATCGATCCATCACTCATTCAACGGCCTCCCGATTTCTTTTGGACTCTTCTGATCATCGGTTTTCCCACCGGCAACAGGATCTCCGTTCCTGGAGCGATCGTCACGCCCTTCCAGCGAGGGTTGAGCGATTCCAGTTCGATCACCGAATAGCCGCGGTCGCGGGAGATCCACAGCAATGTTTCACCGCTGCCGGTTCGATGGATGGCTCCCTGATCTTTCAATACCGGGATGGGCACTCTCTCTGGCGAAGTGGTATGACTACAGCCGACCACGCCAACCCACACCACACCAGCCCAGATCCCCAGCACCCACCACAGTAGTCTTCCCTTGCCCTTGCCGAGGAAGGAAGAGGTTCCCCCTTGCCCGACCCAGCGTTGCAGGAATTCAGATCGGTTCACCATGGTCATCGGTGGCCCCTCAACATCCCCAGGAATTAACGAGAAAAGATCCAACCTGAATATCCGCCCGGCCCTCGCTACGAGTGCCTCTCCACTGCAGCATAGCAGAGACCGGTGGTCAGCGGGATAGCAGCGGAGACAGTTGAGTCAGGAGGAGCGGATGCGGATCTCGGCGCAGGCGATCTGGAATGGACACGGAACAGCTCGTCCCGGTCGCATCTCCATCCGCGATGGTAGAATCGAGCAGATCTTGCCTCCCGGGCCCGCCGACATCGACCTCGGAGAAGCGATCCTCTGCGCCGGATTCGTCAATGCACATCTGCATCTCGACCTGTCACTGCCTCGCCCGACCGAGACGATGGTCGGATCCTTCGACGACTGGCTGCTCTCGGTGGTCGAGGCTCGCCAGCAACTGGGTGAAGACGGACGGACGATCCACGCCGCATTCGGTGTCGAAGAGACCCTTGCCGGAGGCACCACCGCCGTCTTCGACATCGATCCTGCCGGAGCTTCGATCACTGCGCTGACCGACAGCCCGCTGCGACGCTTGCTTCTGCGCGAGGTGATCGCCTTGAACTCTCGACCGGGAATCGATTTCGAAGCACTCGGCCACTTTCTTCGAGGCGCCAACGATGGTGACCGTGAGTTACGAGGCATCTCCCCCCACTCCTCCTACACCGTGCATCCAGAGGTGCTGGCGACCCTGCTGCCCTGGTGCCGTGAACAGGATGTACCGTGGGCGATGCACATCGCCGAGCCGACGTGGGAACGGGAACTGCTCGTCGACGGCAGCGGCGAGGGTGCGAGATTTCTCGAAGGATTTGGTGCCGATCCTGCATCGTTTCGCCGTGGCCAGACGATGATCGAAGCACTGCACGGCTCCGGCGACCTGACCCGACACGGTCTCGTGGTCCACGGCAACGAGTGTTCCGAAGATGAAATCTCTGCCATCGGTGAATCCGCATCGGCACTGGTGTGGTGCCCCCGCTCTCACGCCTTCTTCGGCAGAACTCCGCACCCGGCACCAGACGCTGCCCGATCGGGTGTACCGGTGATGCTAGGTACCGATGGAAAGGTCTCTGCCGGCACCCTCTCGATGCTCGATGAGATGGGTGCCGCTCGCGCGGCGGCCGCCGATCTCGACATCGAAACGATCTGGAAGATGGCGATCGTCCACCCGCGCCAGTGGCTGGCGCGAGCGGGCCATCCGGAACTGCTCGGGAGCGGCACCCTGAAAGAGGGCGATCCCGCCGACCTGGTGGCGGTGTCGATCCCCGAGGGAGATGGTCCGCTGCTGGAGCGGGCGCTGGCCGGCGAAGTGTTCGGCACCTGGATCGACGGTCGAGCGTTACAGCCGGAGATACTCAACGGTTCTCAGTAGCACGGTACCTGACATGAAAAAAAGCGGGTGATGGGGATCGAACCCACGACTTTCAGCTTGGGAAGCTAACGCTCTACCACTGAGCTACACCCGCACTATTTCCACCCTCGCATTGTCATCGAACCCGCCCACCGATCCAGTTTCATGAGTGGGTAGAATCCGCACCGAGCAATGCACTGTGCCGGCACAATCCATCGAAGGCGATTCACGCATCTATTTCGATCGTTCGCTGGAGCCGACGAATCGCAACTCCATCAGCACCGCCCCGTGATCGGACGGGAACTGCCGATCCGCGACCGGAATCGCCTCGTCCTCCCAGGCGATGGGATAGACCTGCCCCGCCACCGGCTCCAGTTTCCAGCCAGCCTTGGGGCCATCTTCATCACCATCTTTCGCCGCATCCGGATCGTGGATGTAGAGGCGGTCGATCCGCTCGAATCCCTGATCCTTGCCGCCGCTGGTGCGGTACATCGGCGACCAGGTGATGCCCGGCCGCTGCACCGGATTGGGATGGACCGTCCGGAAGGAATCGATGAAGCCCGCATCCGCCATGGCGAGACTGACCGGTAGATCGAGCGGACGACGTCGCTTGTAGACGCGAGAGGTGTCGGTAGTCCAGTCGAGATGCGACGGGGTGTTCCAGTCGCCACCGACCAGCAGCGGAATCGACAGGTCGAGATGGCCGACTGCATCCAACTTGGCGATGATGCGTTGGGCCTGGGGAAGTCGCTGCGATCGCACGAACTCCGACTCGAGCAGATCGCCATCGGTGATATCGGGGGTGTCGCGCAGTTTTGTCGTGATGTAGTCGCGATAGTCGATCCAGATGCTCCAGGCGATGAAGTCGCGCCCTTGATCGTCGACCAGTCTGGCCCCGACCGCATGCCAAGGTTCGTGGGTGAACCGTTCGGTGATATCGAAGCGGGTCAGGATGCAAAGATGCGGACTGTCCGCCTGCCACTGGTTCCAGCCGAGTTGCTCGGCGAGCCATGCGCCGAGCAGTGGCCGCTCCCCATCGATGTCGTAACTCTCCTGCATCAGCACCAGATCCGCACCGGAGTCGCGGATCACTGCCAGCGCCTTCTCGGCACCGTCGACCACGCTGTTCCCTCCGTTCAAGACGTTCCACACCAGCACCCGTAAATTGTCATCGGCGGCGGCGACCGGTGCATCGCTCGATCGAACCATCGGATCTGCACAGCCTCCGGCGAGCAGGGCGGCGCAGATCAGGGTGAGTAGCCCCCACTGGGGGAGACGGGGGATGCGTTGCCAGGGGAAGGCGATGATCATGTCGTGAACTCCTTGCAACGCTCTCGAGCGGGGTGGGCGGTCGATGCTGGGAATCGACCGACAGACTGGACAATTGGCATTGTCACGAAACCCTCTTCGGGGTCAAGATGGAGTGTCATTCAAAGCAGAGATGACAACAGCAAGAACATCAGCAAGGAGTCTCCAGTGCCGGCAGAAGCGATCGACAGCCATGCCCACCTCTACTTCGATCGTTTCAACGACGATCGTGACGAGGTGATCCAACGCGCCAAGGATGCGGGTTTTGTCGCCATCATCAACATCGCCGTCGATGAAGAGACCAGTCGCCAGGTCATCCAGCTGGCGATGGAAAACGAGGGTTTCTGTCATGCAGTGGTCGGTGTTCACCCGACTCATTCCGGTATGTCCGCCGACGATCTGAAGACCGCACTCGCGGCCGTGGAAAAGTTGTGCGATGAGCACCCTCAGCAGGTGGTCGGCATCGGAGAGATCGGATTGGACTATTACTGGAAGGAAGTCAGCCCGGCAGATCAGGAGCGCGCCTTCATCGCACAACTCGACATCGCGCGTCGGCGCAAGCTACCGGTGGTGATTCATTGTCGTGAAGCGTGGCCCGATACGCTGGCGGTCATCGAAAAACATGGAACTGGAGTGACCGGCGTCTTTCATTGCTTTGGCGGTACGGTCAAAGAAGCGCAACTTGCGCTCGATCTCGGTTGGTATCTTTCCTTTGCCGGTAATGTCACCTATCCAAAGGCGCAAGATCTGCGAGATGCGGCCAAGGTGGTCCCGCTCGACCGAATGTTGCTGGAAACAGACAGCCCGTTCCTGGCGCCGCAACCGAAGCGAGGGAAACGTAACGAACCGGTGCACTCACTACACACCGCTGACCAGCTGGCCAAGATCCACGGCACCGATCGGCGCACCGTTCTCGAGGCGACCACCTTCAATTCGAGGACGTTGTTTCACCTCAGTAGTGGATAGATTTGGTGACGTAGGTATTCGAAGCCTGGGGACTCATCGAGAGTTCGATTTGCGAGAGACTAGATGCCAAAGAGGTGAACGAGCTCATCGCTCCTTCACCTCTTGGACTCCTGGATGATTTTGTTGAGTGTCTCTGCTATGGGCAGTCGCTAGTTCCTTCGCAATCGAAGTCCTCGCAATCGGTCAGACCATCCAGGTCGTCATCGATCCCGTTGCTGCAATCCTCGAAGGGACAGGGGTCTTCGCAGTTGTTACTGACACTGGTCGCGCAGTCGATCGAGTCCGGAGAAGGATCGGCTCCGCAGACTCCTGCTGGTGCCGGAGGCATCGGGCCCAATCCCATGATGAACATCAGATCGAAGAGGGGGTCCACCAGGTTGAGCAATCCGTCGTCGTCCGCATCACAGGCATCGGCACAGGTGATCTCGGTACTGGAGAACAAGTAGTTCAACATCAAGACTGCATCTTGAATATTGATCGATCCTTGATTGGAGCAGTCTCCACGGATGAAAAGCGGTTGCTCTGGTCCCTTGATGATCTCTACCTGGGCAGAGGGTGTCGCCAGTACCGGCGCATACACCACTCCGCAAACTCCCACGACATTATCGATGGGAGGTGAACTATCGTTGAGCGCAAGCCCCTCGAATTGCAGATCGGTCACGCCGCTATTTTGCCAATCTCCACAGGCCGCTTCATAGGTCACACGAGCGACCAGCTTCCTGGTCTCGTATGTGACGGTCTCGAGTGCGGGTCCACCGGGCACTCCGCCGCCGACGGGATCGAGGCTGTACAGCACTCCCATGCACCAACCGACGTCTCCACTACTATTTGCGGTGTTGTCGTTTCCGATCGCAAAGGAAACATAATCTGGAGAAACGCTCAACATTTCTCCCGCCAGTTCCAAATCCATCACGGATAACAGAGTTGGATCATGCGACATCGACATCGAATACCCGTGGGTGGCCGCTGGCGCACAAGGTGATCCTTGAGCAACAGTTCCCTCGATGAACAGGTCTACTGCTACCACGGTCGGAGCACCGCCCTGAACCAGGGTGTAGTTTTGATCGACCGATTCCGCACTGTAATTGAAACCGAAATCAGGATGCTGTTCGAGCCAATCAAAGGTGCACGTTTCGGTGGCAATCTGCGCATTATCGCACTCTTTTTGGATCATGTAGTCCACACTGCAACTGCAGGGAAGTCCGTCATCGATGTAACTGGTTTGCCCATCGATCAGGCTGGCGATCAAGACTCCATCTCGGAACAACTGAACTGGACTGGAAGAGTCGCCCCAGGTCAGTTCAATCAACAGTTCTCCGGGAATCCTTGTGCATGTGAGCTGGTTGGGAAAGTTGCATTCACAGGAGTCGGGAACCCCATCGTTATTCATGTCAGTATCGTACCCCTGGACCAGATCGCAATCGTCGAGAAAGCCGTTCAAGTTGCAGTCGAGTGACGGATCCGCAGCAATTTCATCCGCATCCAGTACGAGATTTCCATCGCAATCTCCGACCGAAATGGTCGGAGTCAATGTGATCACTCCAGGTATGCACTCCGGTACAGATGATTGGCCAGCCACAGTGACGATGTTCTCCACCACTGGGGCTCCGGGTGATCCTACAGTATCGGAGAATGACAGGGTGGCCGTGGCACCATCGAGAATCCCCACGAGGGCACTGGGGATCAAGGAATACGAAGCCACTGCAACTGCTTGCTCAGTTGTGAAGTCGATGGTGACAGAAGAATCAAAGGAGAATACTGCGACCATTGTAAAACCATCGCCGTAAATATTACTTGCGAAGAAATCGGGGCCCGCTCCTCCATTGAGAAGGGCAATCGATCCCGAACTCGAAACACTTGTGACCTGAAGGAGGGAGGAATCATGGGTGGAACCTATCGAGATTCCTTGGGTGGGTGCGGGAGTCCCAGGGAGTTGTCTGACCAGAAGTGAAGAGTCGAATACTCCCGTTCCGTCGAGCAACTCGTAGGTTCCCGTGCCAGTCTCAGCACGAAACTGGAACTGTGGAATTTGGCCATGAAGCGATGCGTACTGTAAAATACAGCACAAGATCACTCCCAGCTTAAATATCTTGTTCCCCATTTATCCCCATTAAAACTCAAACCCTTTTGTTGCCGTGAATATCTCAGTCAAAAAACCCATACAATACTATTATAGTTTTTCTTAGTCTTTCCGCAAAGACACTCCGAGTTTGTCCCAAATGGGACTTCTTCCACATGAGGCTGAACTCATCACGGTGACACCGGACATCCCTGAGTACATGTGGTGGGAGGCGTGTCGCATCCGAGGTCTCCTCCTCCAACATCTGGAGTGGAGTCTCCTCCGCAGGAGGGCCAACTGGGCGCTGGAGGCACCGGGCCAAGACCCATGATGAATAACAGCTCATAGACAGGGTCGACCAGATTGATGACGCCGTCATCATTGACGTCACTGGCGTCCAGACAATCCACTGCGACCCCCGAGAACATCAGATTCAACAACAGCACTGCGTCTTGAATATCGATGTCTCCATCATTGGAACAATCACCACGAATGAAAATCGGTAGCGGCTCGCCGACAACCAGCGAGACACTGGCCGAAGGAATGGTGGCACCCAGATCTGCGGGGTATCCCACTCCACATACAACCACAACATTATCAATCAACTCGGCATCCGCTTCCAACCAGCGTCCTTCGAACTGGAAGTCGAGTTGGAACTCACCTGGATCGGGCCAATCCTGGCAATTCGCCTGGTAGATTGCCCTGGCTACCGGTTCATTGGTTTCAAAACTCACGGTTTCGAGCAATCCGTTGGCACTACCAAACGGATCAAAACTGTAGAGGATTCCGAGACTCCAGCCGACATGGCCACTGGCGTTGACGCTGGCATCGTTTTCCATTGCGAAGGAAACATAATCGGGCGACGCCACCAACATGGCACCGGCAAGTTCCAGCCCGAGGATCGAAACCTGACTGGCATCATGCGACATCGCCATGGTGAACCCATGGGTTGCCGCAGGACCACAGTGAGACTGGGGATCGACAAAGCCCTCGATGCTCACCTCGAGTTCAATGGTCGTGGGTGAACCCCCTTGTAGCAGGGTGACATTGTCCGCCGCAGGTTCGGCATTGAAACTGAAGTTCCAATCGGGGTGCGGTTCATTCCAGATGTAAGAGGCGCTACGAGTGGCCGTTTGACCATTGGAGCACACCTTCGATATCTGATAATCGATGCCGCAGCTACAAGGCGCTACCAGATCGCTATAACTGGTTTCTCCACCGGTCAGGAATGCTATCTCGACGCCATCTCTGATGACGATAACACCTGTGGCAAACTCGCCCCAGAAGAGATCGATGGTCGAACTACCAGGCAACCGGGTACAGACCAAGTCCAGCGCGAACTCACACTCACACTCATCCGGAATCCCGTTATTATTCATGTCTGTAGCCACGCCCTGAGCAAGATCGCATTGGTCGACGATTCCGTTCAGATTGCAATCAGAGGCGGGGTCCAGCAATTCCACATCGTCAGGAATGCCGTTGTTGTTGCAATCGTTATCTCCTGTACACCCGTCATTGTTGGGATTGTACGCCCCACTCGAGCAATCGTCGCAGCCGTCAAAGTCCGTATCCGAGCAAACGAACGGGTTGTTGATATTGCTATCGGTAAGATCGCAGACACCATCTCCGTCGGTATCTATTCCATCTGCTCCAACATCATCGATTCCGCTGCTGCAATCGTTACAGCCGTCAAGGTCGACATCGCGACACACCAGGTTGTTGAGCGGAGCAGTATCGAGGAAGTCCGGGACACCATCATCGTCGTCATCGGTATCCCCTGAATCACAGAGTCCATCCCCGTCGGTGTCGAGTCCATCTGCGGCCAGATCGAAGGAGCCGCCGGAACAGTCATCACAACCGTCTCCATCGATATCCGAGCAGACATTCGGGTCTTGATCGTCGCTGTCGACCGCATCGAGGGCGCCATCTCCGTCGTCATCCGGGTCGCCCCCATCGCATAGGCCATCACCATCGAAGTCCACGCCATCTTCAGCTGGGTTGTAGGAACCACCGCTGCAGTCGTCACAACCATCACCATCGGTGTCGGAGCAGACATTGGGGTTGAAGTCGTCGGAGTCGGAGGTGTTGAGTGCACCATCTCCGTCGATATCGGGATCGGCCAGGTCACAGACGCCATCCCCATCGGTATCGGTGCCGTCACTGGCCACGTTGTAACTACCGCTGGTGCAGTCGTCACAGCCGTCACCGTCGGTGTCGGAACAGACATTGGCATTGAACTCGTCAGAGTCGGCAGCGTTGAGCACTCCGTCTCCATCGATATCGGGATCGGTCAGGTCACAAACGCCATCCCCATCGGTATCGGTGCCGTCGTTGGCCACGTCGTAACTACCGTTGCTGCAGTCGTCACAGCCGTCACCGTCGGTGTCGGAGCAGACATTGGCGTTGAAGTCGTCGGAGTCGGCCGCATTGAGCGCGCCATCTCCGTCGATATCGTCGTCGGTCACGTCACAAGTGCCGTCGCCATCGGTATCGGTGCCGTCGGCAGCCGGGTTGTAGAAACCTCCGCTGCAGTCGTCACAACCATCACCGTCGGTGTCGGAGCAGATATTGGGGTTGTTGTCGTCGCTGTCGGTCGCGTCGAGAGATCCGTCATTATCATCGTCAGGATCACATTCATCGATGATCCCGTCGAGATCGCTATCGAGCTGGCAAACATCTTCCTGCCCGTTCCCGTCGCAGTCGATCCCCTCGACGGTGCCATCGTTGTGATCGTCAGCGTCACATCCGTTGAGGAATCCATCTCCGTCGATATCCGGATCACAGTTGTCGATGAGACCATCATTGTCCGTGTCGAGCTGACAGACATCGAGTTGGCCGTCCAGGTCACAATCGGCTCCGACCGTCTGATCCACATCGCAGACATCTGGAATTCCGTCCCCATCGAGATCGCTATCACAGGCGTCGATCACCCCATCGCCATCCGTGTCGCTCTGACACGAGTCGAGCTGGCCATTTCCATCACAATCTTCACCTGCAGTTTGATCGGTATCACAGACATTGGGGAATCCATCTCCATCGATATCGGAATCGGTCAGGTCACAAATACCATCCCCATCGGTATCGGTGCCGTCGCTGGCCGGGTTATCGGTACCGCTGGAGCAGTCGTCGCAGCCGTCAGCGTCGGTGTCACGACAGAGGGTGTTATCGAGCGGTGCACTGTCGGCGCCGTCCGCTACACCGTCGCCATCGTCATCTGGGTCGCAATCGTCGATGGTTCCGTCAGAATCGGTATCGAGCTCGCAGTTATCGAGCTGGCCGTCCTGATCGCAATCAATTCCAACCGTCTGATCCGCATCGCAGATGTCTGGAATTCCATCCCCATCGAGATCGCTATCACAGGGATCGATCACCCCATCGCCATCCGTGTCGTTCTGGCACGAGTCGAGCTGGCCATTTCCGTCACAATCTTCACCTGTAGATTGATCGGTATCACAGATATTGGGGATTCCATCCCCATCGATATCGGAATCGGTCAGGTCGCAGATGCCATCGCTGTCGGTATCGGTGCCGTCGCTGGCCGGGTTATCGGTACCGCTGGAGCAGTCGTCGCAGCCATCACCGTCGGCGTCTCGGCACTGGGTGTTATCTAGCGGCGCACTATCGAGGCCGTCCGCCACTCCGTCGTTATCGTCGTCGGAGTCACCAGCGTCGCACTGTCCGTCACCGTCGGTATCGGTACCGTCGGCAGCAGGATTGTAACTTCCGCCGGAACAATCGTCGCAGCCGTCACCGTCGGTGTCGGAGCATAGATTGGCGTTGTTGTCGTCACTGTCGACGGGATCGAGCGCACCGTCATTGTCGTCGTCGGGATCGCCTGCGTCGCACAGTCCGTCACCGTCGAAGTCGGCACCATCCGCAGCAGGATTGTCGATTCCACTGGAACAGTCGTCGCATCCGTCACCGTCGGCGTCGCGGCATTGGGTATTATCTAGCGGCGCGCTGTCAAGGCCGTCCGCCACTCCGTCGTTATCGTCGTCGGAGTCACCGGTGTCGCACTGACCGTCACCGTCAGTATCGATACCGTCGGCAGCCGGGTTGTAACTTCCGCCGGAGCAGTCTTCGCAGCCGTCACCGTCGCTATCGGAACAAACATTGGCATTGTTGTCGTCACTGTCTTCGCCATCGAGCGCCCCG
>Ga0209667_1000308_pt1 | contig 44608 bp, 43 predicted proteins | sample SaaInlV_165m_DNA_2_FD_184682 | JGI IMG/M metagenome (GOLD analysis project Ga0209667, IMG submission 184682) | Marine microbial communities from expanding oxygen minimum zones in the Saanich Inlet - Saanich Inlet SI037_S3LV_125m_DNA (SPAdes)... | ecosystem: Environmental > Aquatic > Marine >... | reverse complement strand
TGTTGTCGACACAAGAACTCTTAAATATATTAAAAAAATATAATTGAATGATATCTATATCTGCAAATCTCAACATAATGATTAAAGCTGCAGAAAAAGCATCTAAATCAATAATAAGAGATTTTGGAGAAATCGAAAAGTTACAAGTATCGAAAAAAGGACCTCGTGATTTCGTAACCAAAACAGATAAACTTGTTGAAAAAATATTAATTGAAGAGTTATCAAAAACAAAAAAAAATTATTCTTTCTTAACTGAAGAAACTGGTGTTATTAAAAATAAAGATAAAGAAAATACTTGGATAATTGACCCAATTGATGGAACCACTAATTTTCTTCATGGTATACCTCACTTTGCAATTTCTATTGCTCTTAAATCAAAAGATGAATTATTAAGTGGTTTAATATTTGATCCAATTAAAGATGAGATGTTTTTTGCCGAAAAAGATAAAGGTGCTTTTTTAAACAATCAAAGATTAAGAGTTTCAAATAAAAATTTGTTAGAGGAATGTTTGTTTTCAAGTGATAATGAAGGAGTTAAATTTAGTAATCTGAATATGAGATGTAGTGGATCTGCTGCGTTAGATTTAGCTTATGTTGCTTCTGGTAGACTTGATGGATACTTTCAGAACAAAATTAATCTATGGGACGTAGCAGCTGGAGCTCTGATGATAAAAGAAGCAGGTGGAATTGTTAATGATATTGACGAATTTGATATTAATAATATCAATATTAAAGCTTCAAGTATCGCAATTTATGACAAAATGTTGGAAAATTTGGATAACTTTTAATTGTGTTCTAAAATTCTTTTGTTATAAGTCTCGATATGAAAAAAGACATACACCCAAATTACCATACAATTAAAGTCGAGATGACTGATGGAACTCAGTTTGAAACAAAGTCAACTTGGGGTGCTGAGGGTGATTTGCTTAAATTAGAAATTGATCCAAAATCTCATTCTGCGTGGACAGGTGGCAAACAAAAGTTAATGGATAAAGGTAGAATAAGTAAATTTAATAAGAAATTTCAAAACTTCAAATCAGATAAAAAAAATTAAATGTCCAACGCACCTTTGATGCCAATGGCTACAGCTGTTTGGCTAGTTGAAAATACAACACTTACCTTTAAGCAGATTGCAAATTTTTGTAACTTACATGAAGTTGAAATTCAAGGAATTGCTGATGGAGAGGTTGCCAAAGGTATTAAAGCTTATAACCCCATAATTTCTGGTCAGCTTTCTAGAGAAGAAATTGAACTATCATCTAAAGATGAAAATAGACCATTATTAATTAGAAACACTGATATTGAAATATCTAACAGTGAAAAAAAAATTAAAAAATATGTACCTCTTTCTAAAAGACAAGATAAACCAGATTCAGCACTATGGTTAATTAGACAACATAATATGTTAAAGGACTCACAAATCGCAAAACTAGTTGGAATAACAAAAAATTCTGTCACTTCAATTAGAAATAAAAGCTACTGGAATTACAATAATCTTAACCCAAAAGACCCTGTTGCTCTTAACCTATTTTCTCAGAAAGATTTAGTTGAAGCTCTAGAAAAAGCTGAAAGAAGAATTAAAAGAGAAAAGAAAGAAAAAGAGAAAGCAAAAAAAGCTAAAGAAATTTCAAACAATGAATAAATTTAATAGACATCAAAATCTTATAGTGGTAGTCACTCATCTTTAGAAAAAATTATGAAAATAGAAGTTAAAGATAACAATATTGAACAAGCTTTAAGAGTTCTAAAAAGAAAACTACAAAGAGATGGTTTTTTTAAGGTAATAAAACTTAAAAATACATATGAAAAACCTTCTGAAAAAAAGAAAAGGATTCTTCAAGAAAATATTAAAAGAGTAAAAAAATTAAATAAACTTAAAAATAGAATTTAAGTATACCGCGGGGTGGAGCAGTCTGGTAGCTCGTCAGGCTCATAACCTGAAGGTCGGCGGTTCAAATCCGTCCCCCGCAACCAATTTCAGCTAGATTTTAAAATTAGATTTTTTACTATCAATCAAGAAAGCTTTAACAGTTTCTTTTGTAAGTTGGTCAAATGATTTTCCAAAATTTTCAATTTTTTCAATTGTTGATGGTGGTACGGTAATAATGTGGCAGCCTAACTGTTTTGCTTGAATATAATTATAAGGTTCTCTTACACTTGCCCATAATATTTCTACATTTTTAAATTTTCTTGCTAATGAAATACTTTTTGTGAATTCAGGAACCGGGTCTTTTCCAGTATCACCTGCCCTTCCTGCAAAAATAGAAATTATTACCTTTGTTTTTTTATTAATTAGTTTTAAAATTTTTTCAGTTTGTTTTGCAGTATATACAGCTGTTATGTTTAGCTTTACATTTTGAGCATTTAATTCTTTGATAATTTTTCCCATAAATTTTCCTTTTGAATTTGTTACAGGTACTTTTACATAAACATTTTTTGCCCAAGTATTTATTTGAATTGCCTGTTTTTTTATCTCTCTATACTCGTCGGCAAACACTTCTAGTGAAACAGGTTTGTTGTTACAAATTCTTAAAATTTTTTTTGAGTAAGATTTATAATCTTTTGCACCAGCTTTTCTCATTAAGCTTGGATTTGTAGTAAATCCTCTAACAATTTTTTTTTTATTGAATTTTTTAATTAAATTTAACTCTGCAATGTCACAAAATATTTTAGTTTTCAATTAAATACCTATAAGTTTTTTGTAATATCTTCAGTCATTTTTTTAGCATCTGCAAACAACATAAGTGTATTTTCTTTATAAAACAAATCATTATCAATTCCAGCATAGCCTGGTGAAAGGCTTCTTTTTACAAATAAAACAGATTTACATTTTTCAACATCTAATACAGGCATTCCATATATCGGACTCTGCGGGTCTGTTTTTGCAACTGGGTTTGTTACATCATTGGCACCTATTACGAAAGCTACGTCTGCATTTGCAAAATCATTATTAATTTCTTCTAGCTCAAATACTTCATCATAAGGAACGTTAGCTTCAGCTAATAAAACATTCATATGACCTGGCATTCGTCCAGCAACAGGATGAATGGCATATGAAACTTTGATATCATTTTTTTTTAGTGTATCTACCATTTCTCTGAGAGCATGCTGGGCTTGAGCAACAGCCATTCCATAACCAGGTACTATTATAACGGATGACGCATTTTTCATTAAAAATGCTGCATCTTCAGCATTTCCACTTTTGACTGGTTTTTGTTCTTTATTTGAAGTACTAGTTGTTTGCTCAGTTGCTCCAAATCCTCCTAATATAACATTAAAGAATGATCTATTCATGCCTTTACACATTATATATGATAAAATTGCACCGGATGAACCAACAAGGGCACCTGTAATTATTAATGCGGTATTTTCTAAAGTAAATCCTATTCCGGCAGCTGCCCAACCAGAATAAGAGTTAAGCATAGAAATAACTACCGGCATATCCGCACCACCAATCGGTATTATTAATAAAAAACCAATTAAAAAAGATACTGCTAACAGTAACCAAAATAAATCAGAAGATTGAGTAGAACAAAGGAGATAAATTAAAACAATTATGGAAATTAATATTATAGCATTAAGTGGATGTTGACCTTTAAACGTTATAGGTGATCCTGACATTATTCCTTGGAGTTTTAAAAAAGCAATTATTGAACCTGAAAAAGTTATTGCACCAACTGCAGCACCAATCGACATTTCAATCAAACTTCCAAGCTTAATATTTCCCCGTGTTCCAAGGTTGAAAGCCTCTGGATTTAAAAAAGCTGATATTGCAACAAATACTGCTGCCAATCCTACAAGACTATGAAAGCCAGCAACAAGTTCTGGCATGGCTGTCATAGGTATCTTATAAGCAATAAAAGCACCAATTAATCCTCCTATTACAAGAAAGATTAAAACAACTACAAATCCAGTTGAAAAATTACCAATTGATAAAAAAGTAACTGTAACTGCAATAACCATTCCTAAAATTCCAAAGAAATTTCCCTGTCTAGAAGTTTCTGGCGAAGAAAGTCCTCTTAAAGCTAAAATAAATAATACTCCTGAAATTAAATAAAAAATGGCTGATAAATTTGCTGATAACATTATTTATCCTTTTTCTTTTTTTTATACATTGCAAGCATTCTTTGGGTTACTAGAAAGCCCCCAAAAATATTAATTGCCGCTAATGATATGGCTAAAAAACCAAAGATACTTGAAGTATTAAATATAGTGTCAGAGTTTCCAGCCAAACCCGCGATAATTGCCCCAACAATAATCACTGATGAGATAGCATTAGTAACAGACATTAAAGGAGTGTGTAGCGATGGAGTTACACTCCAAACCACATAGTATCCAATGAAAATTGAAAGGATAAAAATACTTAATCTGAATATAAAAGGATCTATTTCCATAATTTTACTTTATTAAAGTTTTTTCAATTATCTCATCATCTAAATTTATATTTATCTTTTTATTTTCTGTATCATATAAATTTGAAACAAAGTTAAATACATTTTTTGCGTATAAATTTGACGCAGAAATTGGAAGTTTATTTAAAATATTTCTTTCACCCATTATCTTAACACTGTTTTTATCTACAACTTCATCAACTTTAGTATGAGCTGTATTTCCGCCTTGAATGGCTGCTAAATCATAAATTATTGAACCGGACTTCATATTATTAATCATATCTTCTTTAATAATCACTGGGGCTTTCTTTCCTGGGATTAAAGCTGTACAGATTACAATATCAATTTTCTTAAGTGTTTCAGATAATAATTCTTCTTGTTTTTTTTTAAAATCATCTGATACTTCTTTTGCATAACCTCCTTCTGTTTCTAAATTTTCAGATCCTTCAACTGATAAAAATTTTCCCCCTAAACTTTCCACCTGTTCTTTTGAGGCCATTCTAACATCTGTTGCAAACACAATGGCACCCATTCGTTTTGCTGTTGCAATTGCTTGTAATCCTGCAACCCCTGCACCAACAACCAAAACCTTAGCCGCTGGAATCGTTCCTGCCGCCGTCATCATCATTGGGATAGCTTTTTTAAAATTAGCAAACGACTCTATGACAGCTTTATAGCCTGCAAGATTAGCCTGGGAAGATAGTACATCCATAGATTGGGCTCTTGTTATTCTTGGAAGTAATTCCAGTGATAAAACATTTATATTTTTTTTAACTAAATTTTTTAATTTATCTTCATTATCATATGGATTTAAAATACCGATTAAGGTTTTATTTTCTTTTATTAAAAAACATTTATCATCAGATGGTAAATTTAATTGAGTAATGACATCTGCACTACTAATAATCTCTTTTTCATCTTTACTAATCATTACTCCTAAATCAGAATATTCACTGTCATTTATTCCTAAGTGAACTGCATAATTTTCTATCAAAGAAACTTCTAAACCAAGTGAAATATATTTTTTTGCAATTTCTGGTGTTATTGCAATTCTCTTTTCAATTTCAAGATTTTCTGAAACAGAGGCAATTTTCATAAGCAAAACTTACAATAGGAATATTGCCATTAAAACTAAAACTATTATGACCGCGACAGTTCCCCACAACACAAATTTAGTAAAATTATTCCATGTGCTTTTATGGTTTTCATTGTCCATAAAGATTATTTCTGTCTTGCTTTGAATTTTGGATTTGTTTTATTTATTACGTAAACTCTACCTCTTCTTCTAACTAGTTTAGAATTTAGGTCTCTTTTTTTAATTGATTTTAATGAGCTTTTTATTTTCATATTTTATAAATTTAATGCCGGCAACGTCCTACTCTTCCGTGCCTTAAGACAAAGTACCATTGGCGCTGAAGGGCTTGACTTCCGAGTTCGGAATGGGATCGGGTATAACACCTACGCAATAATCACCGGCGGAATGTTTATAACCAATTAAAAAATATTGTAAACAATAAATAAGTTATATTTTTTGAACGTTTTTGTATTCTTTTATATATTCTTTGAGGTTTATTTTTCCATAAATTCTATGAACTTTGTTTGATAAATTCATTCTTGTTAAACCCGACGCATATCTCTCTCCCTTTCTAAATGGGAGAAATTTAATTTTCTTTTTACTGAATAATTTTGCTACTTGGATAATTGTATAGCTGAATTTATTGGTAATACTGTAATGCTTGCATTTATTTTTTTTCCATGCGAAATAGCAAGCCTCTACAGTGTCATCTATATGTGTAAATCTTCTTGATTGAGTACCAGGTTTGACAACAGTTAAAGATTTATTCTTTTTGTATTGTTGTTCAAATATTCCAATAACTGTAGCCATATTGCCTTCGCTAATTTGTTTAGGTCCGTAAACATTATAAAAATAAATAATTTCAAATTTAAATTTGTACCATTTTTTTAAATTTTCTAACATTTCTAAGTTTTTTGCTTTTGTGAATGCATATGGAGATAAATTTTTATCATCACCTTTATTGCCAATAGTTGCAGAGGTAGCTGAGTATATAAGTTTGATTTTATTTTTAAGGCAAAAACTAAAAACCTGAGAGGAACCGATTGTGTTAGACAAAACACATTCATCTATTTTTGAAAAACTTTGATAAATTCTTGAAAATTCACCAAAATGAAAAAGTGAATGAATATTTTTTTTATACTTTTTTAATCTTTTATATATATTTGTTGTATCAGATTTTATGTATGTAACATTTTTATGTTTAATATGATTTTTTATACTCCCAGAAGAATAATTATCAATACTTACAATTCTAAATTTAGTTTTCTTTATTAAAAAACTAATTAAATTAGATCCAACAAAGCCTGCACCACCAGTGACTATTAAAATATTTTTCATATTTAATCGTAAAATTCTTTTTTACTTTTTTTAATAAAAAAAATATTAACACTATTTTTTCTATATTTTTTTTCAAGTATATTTCCCTTTATCAGTTTAAGAATATTTTGACCAGTTAATTTCTCTAATTTATTTTTATCAAAATTATAAAAATAACAAAAATATTTATTTTTTAAAAATTTATAAACTTTTAAAAAATTTGATTTGTTGTACTCCACAAGCACAACAGGTGTATTCTTCTTAAAAAAATTTTTCATCCCATAAAGAACTAGCTCATCAAATCCTTCAACATCAATTTTTATAAAGCAAATATCTTCTTTAATATTAAGCTCATCAAATTTTTTCAGATCAAATATACTTGACTTTATCTTAAAATTTTTAGCCTGACTGCCATAATTGTGTTTTAATTTTTCTTTTAAATATTTTAAATCAAAACTATTATTGAAATGAAAAAAACTACCTTTATAAAAAGCTTTGTATAATTTTTTCTTTTGAGCTTTATTAGATAATCCAAATGGATAAGCTTTAATTTTTGAATAATTATTAATTAATTTAGAAATATATTTTTTAATTAAAAATTTATCAGGTTCAAATATAATAATTTTATTTTTTTTAAATCCAAGTTCTCTAAAACCTATTGTGGATAAACCAATATTTCCACCTACATCTAAAAATGTTCTTTTTTCGTCTTTTTTGAACAATATTTTGAGTGCGTAATAATCTTTATCATGTGGAAAAAGAAATTTAAAATATGATAAATTATTATAAATTAAAATTTGTATCTTAGGAATTGACTCAATAATTTTTATTAATCTGTGCTTAATTGAAATTAACATTTATTTTAAAAACCTATACTTTGCTAAAACATATAGTGCATCAAGTCCATCAAAAGCTGTAATTTTTTTTCCCTCTTCATATGTTCTGCCCATGTACTTAACTGGGAATTCTTTAATATCAATTTTCATTAAAGACACCTTTGTTGTAATTTCGGGACAAAATGAAAAACCTTTTTCTTCCAATTTTATTTTTTTAAATATTGTTGATTTAAAAACTTTATAACAAGTATGTGCATCAGTTAAATCTTGTCTATTTAGAAAATTAGATACCTTAGTAAGAAAAATATTTCCCCAAATTCGGATTATATGTGTAAAATTTTTCGTATTCTTAAACATACTTTTATTTAACACTCTTGAACCATACATTATCTCATAATTCTTTTTTTCCATTTCAGAAACAATTTTTACTAAGTCTGTTGGATCATATTCTAAATCAGCATCTTGAATTGCTGTATACTTACCTTTAACAAATTTTTGACCACTTTTAATTGCCGCTCCTTTTCCAAGATTTTTTTTATGTGTTATTATTTTATGTATTTTTTTTTTTAATTTTTTAAGTATGAGCTCTGTTCCATCACTAGATCCGTCATCCACTATAATTAACTGTTTTTTAATATTAAGTTTTAAGATTTTATTAATTAATTTTTCAACTGTTTTAATTTCATTATAAACAGGTATTATAATTGTGAGTTTAATCATTTAAAATAACATGTTTGAATTAATTTTTTTTTCCATACTATCAGTAATTATTGTAACACCTTTTGGTTTTATATTATTTAATCAAAGCAACAACACTATTAATTTATCTAATCAATTGATTTATGGAACTATAATAATTTCCTTTATTGCTTTACTAATAAATTTTTTTTTTCCATTAAATTCATCTTCTAACACTTTAATTTTAATTTTACCCTTATTCATTCTTTTAAAAAATCTAAAAATATACTTTTCATTAAATTTTTTGAGATTTGTTGCGTTCAATTCATTGATAATATTCTTATTAGTTGCAAAAAGTAACATCTATCGTCCAGATGCAATTTTATATCACCTTCCTTATACTGATATTTTAAATAATGAAAAAATAATTTTTGGTCTTTCCAATCTACATTTTAGATTTGCTCATATATCAATAATTCAATATTTCTCAGCTTTTTTTAATAATTTCATATTTGGCAGTAAAGGAATAGTGTTATCAATCGCAATTATTGCATCTGCTACAATCATCAATTTTTTATCCCATGCAATTAATTATTTTAAATTAAAAAAATTTAATTTTCACTCTTTTTATATCTTTTTTATTTTAATTTTTATTTCATATAAAATGAATAGATATGGAGAGTATGGAAATGATGCTCCTACACATTTTTTGTTTTTTTTTTTAATTTCAGAAATAATTCAATCCTTTGATAACAAAAATATCAAATTTAATTCGAATAAATTATTATTAGCAATCTTTATAATTCTTAATAAAATCACAATGGCTTTTGCTATTTTTCTACCATTTATTTTTTTAAAAAAAGAACAGTTTTTAGATATTTATAAAAAACCAAAATTTTATTTCTCTATATTATTTCTTGCATTGTGGCTTTTGAAAAATATTATCGTTTCAGGTTGTGTTATATACCCAGTAAGTCAATTATGTTTTAAAGATTTAGAGTGGACAAATATTAATCTAACTAAAAAAGTATCACAAGAAAATGAAGCTTGGACTAAAGCATGGCCTGAATTTAAAAATACTAATAATATTTCTCAAGTCGAATATTCAAGTAAATTTAGATGGATTAAAACCTGGGGCAATTCACATTTAAAGAAAATAATGAAAATTTTAGTTCCATATATTATGGTTCTTTTTGCTATTTATTTATTAGTTAATTTTAGACATAAAAATAAAAAAGTTTTAAACCTTAATATTTATCATAAAAAAATTATCACTCTTTTATTTTTGATGATTGCATTTTCAATAATTTGGTTTTTAAAAGTGCCTGTCTATAGATATGGGTATTCATATTTTATATCTTTTTTTTCTTTATTATTTGCATACCTTTGTACTTTCAATCATCCACTCAGAGAAAATTTTTCTAAATTTTTTAAATTTTGTTTAATATTTTTTTCGATTATATTTGTCTTAAAAAATACTGTTAAAATTTTTAACCCAGAAGATGTAAATTTTAATAGTTTTTTTCCAAAAATAATTTTTTTAGAAAAATTAGATGTAAAAAAAATACAACTTAATAGTTTTATTTACAATGAGAGCAATAATATGTGTGGATATAATTATTCACCGTGCACCCACTATCAAAAATTAAAATTAAAATCTAAAAAATACTTTAGTTATAATGTTATAATTCCATATTAATCAAAAAAACGATATTTTATAATGCAATAGATTGCAACGAATGCATCTTTTAAAGTAATTTTTTTTCCCTCCTCATAAGATCTTCCCCTATAAGAAACAGGGACTTCATAAAAAATAAATTTTTTTTTAGCCAATTTAACTGTAATCTCTGGTTCAACACCAAATGAGTTTTCTTTAATTTTAATTGATTGTATTACACTTCTTTTAAATACTTTATATCCAGTCTCCATATCGCTCATATTTAAATTAGTCATTATATTAGTAACAAGAGTAAGTATTTTATTTGCTATGTAATGCCAAAAGAAATGTAACCTCACATATTGTCCTCCAATAAACCTTGACCCATAAACTATATCTGCATCTGTCTCCTTAAATGGTAGCAATAATACTGAATAGTCTTTTGGATCATACTCTAAATCAGCGTCTTGTATTAAAATTAAATCACCTGTCGCTTCATCAAATCCTCTTTTTAGTGCACTTCCCTTTCCTAAATTTTTTTCTAAAAAGAAAAACTTTATTATTGAGTTTTCACCTGCTAATTGTCTTATAATTTCCCTGGAATTATCAGTTGAACAATCATCTACTATAATGATTTCTTTTTCATATAAACTAAATTGTAAAACCTTTTCAACTATTTCTTGAATTGATTTTTCTTCATTATAACATGGAATTACAATTGTCAGTTTCATATGTTTTTTTTATATACTCTTATATAAGTAAACAACATCAAAAATACAATTAACGCAAATCCACCATTAAAATATCCAGCACCTCTTAAGCTTTGAGTGATTATAAACGGCAAATAAAATAACTTTAATTCCAAGGAAATATTATTATTTATTAAGAACAAAAGAATAAGTGAGTAGAACAATACAGCAAAAATTCCAAATTCTACTACAATTTTTACTAAATTGTTTGTGCCATCCTTATTATTAAATGAAATCAAACTATCTATTTTTTTATGATTTAATTTTTGATAATAATTAAATGCTTGGTCATATCTATTTAAACCCCAACCAAAAGGTTTCTCTACTATAGACTCTTTAGCAATAATTAAAGCCTGAAAATAAATCCCTGAAGATAAATTGCCATCAGTTTTCAAGATAGTTTTTATTTTATTTGATATATCTTTATTTATCTTATTGTCTTCACTCATTTTTTGGTTATCACTGGATGTAGGAGTATCGTTAATTAAATTATAATCCATAGGAACAAATCTTGGTCTACACTCTTTGTTAGAAATTATTGTTATAAAAAATAACATTATTAAAATTAAAAATGAAATAAGCGTTTTTTGATTTAAGGACTTATAATTAAACAAGATAATTAAAATTAAACTTGAAATTGTTCCAACATAAAGTGTTGTCGAACTCTTGATAAAACAAATAACAATAAAAGTTGATAAAAGAAATATTTTTGTGACTGAAATTTCTTTACTAGCAACTTTATAAATAGAATATATAATTACACTAGGTGCAATCATTCCTAGATGGGAGTTTTCTAAAAAAATAAATTCTTTAAAAGATAAACGAACATCACCAACTCTGTCTCCATATTTTTCTAAAAATACATCAGAGTAAAAAAAATTGGGTATTCCACCACAAAAGTAAGGTGCATCTGGTTGATAGAAAAAAATACTAATAACACATGAAAGTAAAAAAATAATAATAAATAATTGATTTATTAAATCAATGTTTCTATTTATAAAATCAAAATAATAATAACTTATTGTAAAAACAAATATTAGAAAAATAGATCCAAATAAACTATAATTTGTTAATTGATTTTTTTCATAGTAAATATTAAGACCAATATGAAAAAATAATATTACAAATAATATAAAAAATAACTTTAAAAATTTGAAATTTTTTTCTCTAACATCTTTTAATAATTTAATAGTAGAAGGTATCAATAATATAAGTATTAAAAATCTAAATTGAAAATATTCAGATTTTAAATCAAATAAAAAGATAAAACTGACAACTAAAAATGTTATCAAAAATAATTTTATTTTAGAAATATTTAAACTATTTAATAAGTTCATTTTTCATTTTCCTTTTTTTTATTAAAGATATATAAAAAAAATCCCAAAGGATAAAAACTGATCAAATTTATCCAATTGTTAAAAAAATTTCCACTAGTTGTAAGTGGCCATAAAACCATAAAAAAACCGACTAAAATACAAGTTTCAGTATCAGCAAATAAAGTCTTTTTCTTAAAATATTTTAAAAAAAAATTTTTAATCAACAAATAAAACAAATAGATAAATAAACTAAATATAAAAGCAAAACCTATAAAGCCTATTTCACCAAGTATTTGAATATAGAAATTATGTGGGTGAGTATTACACCCATTAATTAATGAATACTCTGTTTTTGGTGTGTTTTCAGGAGGTGTGATATGAAAAACATTAACATTTCCAATATATTTATCTTTAAAGATAATTTTTTCTATTATGCCTTTCTTGTCAGAAAAATAGTCATAGATGTCATCATCATCAAGAAATCTATATGAAAATATTTTATCATTTATATTTATAGTTTCGCCTACTGAAACATAAAATTTCACTATATCTATATCTCTTAATTCTTTCCAACTTCTGTTGAATTTTAACACTGTATTATCTTTAATGTTCCTTTCATTTTCAAAATAAGAAATAAATCTTTTATCATTGCATAAATATCTAAAAGATTTAGGTCCCATTCCAAAAAGTTTGTTTTCATCAAACATTTTAAGAGATGTTTTAAACATTGGCATATAATAAGGTAAAATTTCATTTTGATTTTTACTTCCCAAAATATGTGTCTTTAATTGATTAAAATATCTATCAGAGACATTGGGAACAAAAACCACTATGAATGAAACTAAAATAACTGTCGTAAATGTTAAAACTAATCTTAAATAAAGGTAAGATTTAATTTGAAAAATAATTATTATTAATGCTAATGAGGCAGTTAAAAATGATGCTCTTTCTCCTGTTAACAAGATTAAAGTAAAAGCTAATAGAAAAATTATTAAGTTAATTATAGTTAATTTTGAATTATTTTTATAAAATAGTATTAAACCTAAAAATAGAGGTAATAATCTTGATAAATAACTACCAAGAATAAGATCTTCTCTAAAAAAACCTGAAATTCTATCAACTCTATATTTTTTAAATCCTAAAGAATTTTCTTCAAATATGAGTTGATAATATCCATCAAATACAACAATAAAAATAGTAGCTGATAAAACTAAAAATAAAAATTTTAAATTCTTTTCATTTTTTGTTAAAATATCAAATACTGCAAATGGAAAAATAATAAACCTTATATAAGAAAAAATATTTAAAGCAGCTTCTTCAAAAAAATTTGAAAATAAAAGATTTAATATTAAATAAATATAAAAAAATAAAAAAAAAATGAAAATTTTTTTTTTTAAAAAAAAGAAATTTTTATCTTTTTTACAATTATATAAAAATAATAATATTAAAAAATTTATTATCAATTCTGCTACTAATGGTCCTGCTACAAACGCAGCTGGCAATAAAGATAATAGTAATAAAGGAATATTATTTTTTAGTTTCAAAATAGTCATAATTAATCTCTTTTAAAAAAAACGTAAGAATATTTTTTTTCAATATTATAATTTTCTTTTATTGTATTAACGCAAATACCTTCATAATCACCACATTTCCAATTATTAAAAAATATATCAAAATCACTAAATGAGCCAATTTTTTCAATATTTGAAAAATTTAAACTTCTATTAGGCACTGTTAAAAAATCATCTATTTTAAATAGCGATATATTTTTAAAAAAAAATAATAAAAAAATTATTAAAAAACCACTTTTTACAAGTTTTTGATTTGATTTAAAAATGAAATTAGTTAAAAAATTTTTCATAAATAGAGTTATCAAAAAACATGGCAAAACAAAAAGTAATCCCCAAGCGTACCTTATCTCGGGTGAAACCATCCAAAGTAATGTACTAAAAAAAACAAGAATTAATATTATTATTTCAAAATGATCTATTTTTTTAGAATCAATATTTTTAAAATTAAAATAGATCATTTTGAAAACAAATGAAGCAGAAACAAAAATAATTATAAATAAATTAATTTGAAGTAATGCTGTAGTGAACAAGTAATTTTTAATCCAAGGTATAAGCCACTTATAAGAGTACAAACTATAATCGTAATCTTCAACTCCATTTAAATAAGGCAATGTTCTTGAGTATCTTTTGGCTTCATTTACTAAATTTTGAACAGCCTCAATATTCACAGACCAGTTTGTTTCAAGACAAGTTTGTTCAATTGGAAAAATAAAACATCCACTTAGAATAAAATTTCTTATTAGCCAAAAAATTCCAACAATAAAAATAAAAATATTACTAATGTTAAAAATTTTATATTTACGATTCTTATAAAATACAAATATTGGTAATAATATAATCAGTAAATTAATAAATCTTATCGAAACACAAAAAAATACACAAATATTAAGAATATTGATTAAATTTTTTTTTTTTTCTGAAAATTCTTGTTCTTCAAAAATTTTGATAAATATATAAAAAGAAAAGACATATATAAACATCGAAACTAAGTCTCTTTCAGGGTTGCCTAAATGATTCAAGATGACACCATTATTAAAAGGATGTAAATAACTGAACAAAAATAAATAACAAAGAAAAATATATAAGAATAAAAAACTAAATTTAATCTCTTTTTTTTTTATAACTTCATAAATTATTACAGAGAATATTACAGCACTTAGATAATATTTTGCACTGAAGCTACCAAAAGTTAGATTTAATAAAGATAAAAGTGAATGCCATGAAGAGCTAAAACCTAATCTAATTTCTAGATTTGCAATTCCAAAAGTTATTTTATGTAAACTTAACCATTTTATTATTTGCAGATGATACATGGGCGAGTCAACATTATCTCTTCCATAAAATGCTATAAAACTGATTAGAAATATTATTATAAAATAATTAAAAAAATTGATTTTAAAATTTTTAAATCTTAATCCTTTTAAAAATAAAAAAACTCCAACACATATAATTGGAATGGTAAAATACATTAGTGGTGAAAAAAAATTTAAAAAAATTGACAAAAATAATAAAAAAAATATTCCATAAAGAAAATCCAAATTACTAATTATGGTCTTTTTGGTTCTATAAAGTTTACTTTTAAAAAATAAAGAATATCCAAATATAGATATTAAAATTAGGTAATTTGAAACTATTGCGTAAATCATTAAAAATTATTTATATATTTTTAATGATTTACCTTCTAGTATTCTTTGGCCTCTTATTGTTTCCTCATTTACCCAACATCCAATCATTTTTCTTGTATCAAAAAAATTTTGAACCGCTCCCGGTGTAATCTTGAAATCAAAATTTGCACTTATAGCATGTTTTGGCGCACATATAGAGCTATCTTTATGCTGGATGTTTAAAAATTGGAAATTTATACCCCAATTTAAAAAATTTAAACTTATTAATGAAAGTAAAATATATTTTTTAAAACTATTTACTGTAATTAAATATATAAATATAATTGCGGGTTGAAGATAAGATAGTTCAGCTGGAATATATAAAAACAACAACAAATTAGAAATAATGAGAAGAATTAAAAGTTTTATCTTATTATCATAATCTTTTTTTGTTAAATATTTAAATCCAAGTAAAATCATAAAGAATTGTATAAAGCCAAGAGCACTCCATGTTTTGTAAGAAAATCTTGCAAATAATCCCAAAAAACCTTGTTCTGTTGGTCGAGCAGAAGAAAGCCAACTTAGGTCAAAATTATTATGAAACCACACTGGTAGATAAAATAAACCTCCAATAACAAATGTGCAGAAAAAAATAATAGTTTTTTTTCTAAGGGATAAATTTTGATTAAAATTAAAAAAAAATATTATTAACATCACAAATATTAAGAAATTTAATCTAGAACCAATTGCAAAACCAAAAGACAAAATAGCTAATTCAAAAGCTTTTCTAGAATAAAAGAATGTGCCAATTGAAAAAAATAAAAATGCCCATGAATAATCGATTGGCTCTAAATTTTCAAAAAATAAAATAGGACTTGATAAACATAAAATTAAAAAAAGGATTAATTTTCTAAAACTAATTTTATTTTCTATTGATAAAAATATTATTATTAAACCAATCAAATGGAACAAGAATGTAATTGAATTTGCTGCAAAACTTCCAAAAAAATAAGAAAGAAAACCGATTCCTATTTCAGGTACTGGGTATCCAGTAAATCTAGAAGATACAAATCTTCCATCATGTAATTTGGCTTCAAAAACATAAATCATAGGAAGTGTGTCTTCATCAGAACCATAACCTCCAATAAAACAGAGGTAAAATCCGTATGAAATAATTACAACTATTAAGAAACTTATTAGATATTTTTCGGTTAACTTTGTATTCAATTAGATATTTTTGATTATTTTATAATTTTTTACTAAATCTTTATACGTTTTAATTATAGCTTTTTCAAATTTTACTTTAGGTTTCCATCCGTAGCTTTTAGCAATATTAGTATTTAAAACTTTACTTTTAACACCATCAAATTTTGAATTATTATCAAATTTAATCTTAATATTAAGTTTTAAAATTTTGATAATTCTGTTTGCAATTGTTTTAATAGAATACTCTTTTGAAGTTCCAATATTAATTAAAGTATCTTTAGTTTTTTTGTTGATAAAGTGTACTATCGCTTCCGCTAAATCATCTACATAAATTATTTCTCTTTTAGGCATACCAGAGCCCCATAATTTAATAAATTTTTCGTTGTTAATTTTTGCAATATAAAGTTTTCTTAAAATTGCAGGAATAAAGTGTGAATTTTCAAGATTATAATTGTCTCCTGGACCAAAAGTATTTGTAGGCATTAAAGAGATATACTTTCTATTGTATTGTTTATTGTAACTTTCACACATCTTGATCCCAGCAATTTTTGCGATAGCATAAGGTTCATTAGTATATTCAAGTTTTCCAGATAATAAATATTCCTCTTTTATAGGTAATTTACAATTTCTGGGATACACACAACTTGAGCCTAGAAAAATAATATTATCTATATTGTTTATGTGGCACCCATGTATTAAGTTTGTTTGAATTTGTAAATTTTCTCTTATAAAATCTGCCCTAAAAATATTGTTTGCTTTAATACCCCCAACTTTTGCAGCAGAAATTATAACTACTTTTGGTTTGTTTTTTTTTAAAAATAAATTAACTTTTTTTTGATCAAACAAATCTAAAACTTGTCTATTTCTAGTAATAATATTTTTATAATTTTGTTTTTTAAGCAATCTTACAACTGCGGATCCAACTAACCCATTATGTCCTGCAACAAAAATTTTATCACTTTTTTTTATCATTATGTGACAATATTCTTAGATCATTTTGAATCATCTCTTTAGCTAATTCTGAAACTGAAATTTTTGGTTTCCATTTTAAAATTTTTTTTGCTTTTGTTGGATTTCCCAGTAATGTTTGAACTTCACTGGGTCTAAAGTATTTCCTATTACATTCTATAATTATGTTATTATTAGCATCGTATGCTTTTTCATTGATACCTTTTCCTCGCCATTTAATTTTCATATCTAATTCTTTTGCCACAATATTTATGAAATGTTTAACTGAGTATTGTTTTCCTGTTGCAATTACAAAGTCATCTGGTTTTTTTTGTTGTAAAATTAGCCATTGTGCTTCAACATAGTCTTTTGCATGACCCCAATCACGTTTGGCATAAATATTTCCTAAAATTAATTTTTTTTGTAAACCTAATTTAATTTTAGCTAAACCTATTGTAATTTTTCTTGTAACAAATGTTTCACCTCTTCTTGGGCTCTCATGATTAAAAAGTATCCCATTACATGCAAACATTTTATAAGACTCTCTGTAATTTATGGTCATCCAGTGAGAAAAAACCTTAGAAACTCCATATGGACTTCTTGGATAGAATGGTGTTTTTTCTGTTTGTGGACTTTCAAGGACTTTTCCAAACATCTCTGATGTTCCAGCTTGGTAAAATTTTACTTTTTTATCTAAACCTAAGGATTTAATCGCTTCTAGTATATTTAAGCAACCAAGAGCATCAACATTAGCTGTGTAGTTTGGAATAACAAAAGAAACTGCAACATGTGATTGTGCGGCTAAATTATATATTTCGTCTGGTTTTATAATATTTACCAATCTATTTACTGAGATAGCATCAGTTAAATCACCATAATGTAAAAAAAAATTTTTATTATTTTCTTCATAAATATGATCAACTCTATCTGTATTTAAAGATGAAGATTTTCTCTTAACACCATGAACCTTATATTTTTTTTTTAAAAGAAACTCTGCTAAGTAAGAACCATCTTGTCCAGTAATCCCAAATATCAATGCTTTTTTCATAATGAATTTTTATTATTAACGGATATCTTGCTATAGTAATTTAATGAATACGTCAAATCTATCTTACTCTGTATGGGCTATTTTTAAAAATGAGGATAAATTATTTTTAAATAAATTACAAAGAAATCTTAATAAAAAATTTAATGGTCCAAAATTTCCATTACATTTAACAATTTCCTCAGGTTTTAAAATAGATCAAAAAGATATTTTCTATAAAATGAAGTTAATTCAAAAAGAAAGTGAAAGATTTTTTATTGAAACAAATAATTTTGCTTACAAAAATAGTTTTTTTCAATCAATCTTTTTAAAAATCAAAATTAATAACAAGTTGACTCAACAAAAAAAAATAATAGATAAGTATTTAAGGCCCAAAAAAAAAATTTATTTTCCTCATATAAGTTTATTTTATGGAATTTTATCTATATATAAAAAAAAAAAGATTATTAAAGATTTTAAAAAGTATAAAAAAAGATTATTTATTAAAGAAATAAATTTAGTAGAAAATGATGAAAAAAATTTCAAATGGAAGATAATTAAAAGATATAAAATATAACTTTAATTTTAGTTTATTAATTGACAATATTAGTTTATTATTAAAGATACACATAATGAAAAATAAATTACGTTTACTAAAAAATATATATCTAAAAAAAAATAAACCAGTAAGTTTAATAATTTTTCTTACTGAACGATGTAATGCAAGATGTTCATTTTGTTTTATTGATTTTAACCCGAATGCAAAAGGCCAAAAAAAAGAAAATGAAATATCTGTAGAAAATTTTAAAACTATGTCTTTAAGTTTAAAAGACTCCTTACATCATTTAAATTTTACTGGTGGGGAACCATTTCTTAGATCAGATTTTGATCAAATAATTTCAAACTTTATTGAAAATTGTGATTTATCCTCTGTTGTGATTAGTACAAATGGTAGTTATCCAAAAAAAATAAGTAAATTTTTAGACAATGTATGTTTAAAATACCCTGAAACAAAATTTATATTTCAATTTTCTATAGACTCTTTTCCAGAAAGACATAATGAGATTAGGAAAATACCTGGCTTGTTTGATCGAACAATTGAATCTTATAATTTTGTGAAAAATAGTCACAAAAATTGTATTTCCACTTGCAACCTAACAATATCAGAAGATAATTATCAGCAAATAGAAGAAGTTTACGACTATCTTACAGAAAAACATAATATTGAAACGATAAATCCTATTGTCGTGAGAAATGAAGGTGTTTACGACGTACCCTCAGAAAGTAAAATCGCTCTAATTGAAGCTTATAAAAAAATAACAAAAAAAAATGTAGAAAATGTTGATAAAGGAAACTTACGAGGATTTTCAAATTTTGATATTGAAGGAAAAGTTATTAATGAAAAAAATAAAATTCAATATAAAATGATTGCTGAGACTTATCTCAAACCCAAATTTTATTCTAATTGTGTTGCAGGTTCAATTTTCGGTGTTGTTACCTCTGATGGAAATGTACTTCCATGTGAAATTTTAGATAAAGATAAAGCTTTAGGAAATTTAAAAGATTATGATTTTAATTTCATGAAATTATGGAATGACACTAAAGCAAAAGATACTAGAAAATGGATTAAAGATACGAAATGTAATTGCCATTGGGAATGTATTTTTACATATAACTTAATTTCAAGTCCCAAATATACTGCAAACATAGCTTCAAAAATTATAAAAGCGAAGCTGTGAATGAAACAACCATAATAATTCCTGCATTAAAAAATTCTCCAATTTTAGATAACACATTGAAGCAATGTCTGAAATTAAAAACAAATCCTAATATAATCATCATTACAGATGATATAAAAAATCAAACTTATAATGACAAAGAAAATGTCGAATATGTTGTTGTTCCAAAAGGGATGACAATGAGTAAAAAAAGAAATATTGCTGTAAGAAAATGTGAAACTAAATATGTAGCTTTTTTTGATAGTGACTCATTTCCTGCTAATCAAGATTGGATAATCTATGCAATTGATTGTCTCAAAAAAGATCCTAAAATTTACGCAGTTGGTGGTCCAGATACCTCACCGCCCTTTGAGACTAAATCACAAAAAAATGTAGGTCTCTTAAAAAAATCTTTTTTAATTTCAGGATTTAGAAATCATAGAAAAAATATTTTAAATGAAATGTATGTTCCTGAGCTATCTTCTTGTAACCTTTTTATGGAAAAAGAAAAATATTTAAGTCTAAATGGAATGGATGAAAATTTATACACTGGTGAGGACACTGATTTATTTAATAGAATAATAGCATCTGGATATAGATTATATTACTCACCAAATGTCCATGCTTATCATTATGACAGGCACTTTAAAAGTTTTTTGATTGAAAGATATGATAGAGGCATGCAATCAACAGTGGCTATAAAAGCATATTTTAAAAGAACTTTTTTAAAAAATGACATTATTCCTGGTAGCGCATACACAACTAAAACATTTAGATTTGAATTTTTAATTAATCCATCATTTATGATTTATTTAATTGGACTGATATTTTTTTTATTATTATCAAAAATTAATTTTTATTATGTCGTTCCATTATTTTTTTATATTTTAATTCTAATAGTTGAAAGTTTAAGAATATCTAATTTTACTTTAAATTTTATAAATTTATTTTTTAAGCTTTTTGTTTGTACCATAGTACAAAGCATTGCTAGTCTATTGTTGTTTTTTGATATATCTATAGATTTAAAAAAATATTATAGAAATGTAAGTGATGACTACCAATAAAAATTAGAGCTAAATAGTTTCTAAATATAACTTTACTAAAATATTCATTTATTGTACTAGGTCTAAACTTATGAAAAATTCTGAAGATTTAAAAGAGTTAAGGGTAAAAATTATTAAATCTATCCAAAATACTGACTCTGGTCATCTCGGACCATCTTTTTCATGTCTTGAAATTTTATACGTCATAATAAAAAAATTTATTAATTTTAGAAAAAAAGATAGAAATAAAATTATATTATCTAAAGGTCATGCTGCTCCTGCGATTTATGCAATTTTTGACCATTTAAATTTACTTAAAAAAAATGAACTTAAAACACTAAGAAGATTTAATAGTCGACTTCAAGGACATCCTGATAAAAAGAAATTAAAAATTTTAGATTTTGGTACAGGGGCATTAGGACAAGGTTTATCTGTTTCGATTGGTTATTCTTTATCTTCAAAATTATTAAATAAAAAAAATTTTATTTTTTGTTTATTAGGCGACGGGGAATTACAAGAAGGTCAAATTTGGGAGGCAGCTATGTATATTGGTTCAAAAAAAATTAAAAACATAGTAACATTTATAGATGGAAATAAATTTCAAAATGAATTTTCTATTAAAGACACACTTAAAGAAGAAAATTTGAAGGGCAAGTGGGAGTCGTTTGGATTCAAATATCTGGAAACTGACGGTCATTCCATAAAAAAATTAGAAAAAATAATAAAAGATATTACAAATTATAAGTACAAAAAACCTGTAGTTGTTTATTGCAATACAACTAAAGGGAAAGGTGTTAGTTTTATGGAAGGAAATAATAAATACCACTCAGTTAAGAAATTGCCTCTAAATGAATTCAATAAAGCATTAAAAGAACTCAATGAATATGAATAAAATTATATCTATAAGAGATGCATTTGGGAGAGCAATTGCGAATGAAGGAAAAAAAAATAAAAAAATTTTAGCAATAAGTATTGACCTAAAAGGTGCATGTAAATTGAGTTATTTTTTTAAAGATTTTCCAAATAGATCGTTCGAGGTAGGTATAGCAGAGGCAAATGCCATTGGAATTGCTACAGGTTTATCATTTGATGGCTTTAGACCATTTGTTGCAAGCTTTGGTTCTTTTCTTACAGGAAAAAATACAGAAATTAGAAACTCTATTTGTTATAACAACGCTTCAGTAGTTGTTGTTGGTACTCACTGTGGTTTAATTGGATCTGATGGTGCAACACAGTCAGCATTGCAGGATTTATCTATTATGAGATCAATGCCATATTTTGAAGTATTTCAACCTTGCACACCACTCGACACAAAAGAAATTATTAAATATGTTTGCAAATCAAAAAAACCTACATATTTAAGAATAGCTAGAAATGAAATTCCTGAATTTTTAAATAAAAATTATAAATTTAAAATTGGTATTCCAAATGAAATTATAAAAGGCAAAAAAAAATTAATTATATCTTCTGGAGCTATGGTATATAATTGTTTTAAAGCAATCAAAGAATTAAAAAAATCTAATTATGGATTGTTAAATATTTCATCAATCAAGCCTTTAAATATAAAATCATTAATTAGTAAATTAAAGAATTATAATAAGGTAATCACTGTAGAAGATCATAGTGTTGAAGGAGGTTTAGGAAGTATAATAAGTGAGGTCATTGCTGAAAATAATCTTAATATTAAACTTAAAAATCATGGACTTAAGAATGGTTTTATAGACAGCGATATACCTGATAATCTAGAAAAAGAATATTCAATGGATGTGAAAAGTTTAAAAAAAATATTTTTAAACTTCTAAATAGATATATTTTTAATTATATAGTTAGATTTTGAAGATGCGGAATCTAATGCAACCTTAAGACTTTTATTTTTATAAAAATTTTTTTCATTTTTGTTGTATCCATCAATAACAAGGACAGATTTGATGCCATAATTTCTTGCACCCAAAATGTCAGTTTGGGTGTTATCACCAATCATTAGTACCTTATTTTTTTTAAAGTTCAGATTTTTTAGAGCATAATTATAAATTTCTTTATGTGGTTTACCAATATAAATAACTTTTCCACCAATATTATTATAATATTCTGCTATAGCACCAACCTGTAGAACAAATTTTTTTACCTTTCCATCAAAAACAAATTTATCAGGATTTGAACAAATCATTGTCAGATTACGTTTAAAAAGTTGTTTTAAAACTTTTTTATATTTATCAATATTTTCAAATGGTTTTACAGACATGGCCAATATAAATTTAGCTGATTTAATATTAGATTTCTTTAACCCAATATTATGGATCACTTCATTCTTATTTTTGTTTGAAATTAAATAACATTTTTTCAATCTTAAAAGATTGTTAAATTTTAAAAATTTTTTATTTTTAGAAAATGCGATATGTTCTAAATAACCTCCAGATGTGATTACTTTATCAAAATATAACTCATCAATTTTCAATTTTTTTAGAGTATCACGTTTAGCTTCTACTTCATTTTGTGATGTGTTTGATAATATAATAGAACATTTAGACTTTTGTTTTAACTTTTTTAAAGTCTTATCAATGAATTTGAATTTTTTTTTACCATCATGTAATACGCCCCATTGATCAAATAAAAAACAATCAAATCTTTTTATTAAATAATCAAATTTTACTTTTAACATTAGTAAATTTTTCTTCCCAAAATAAGTAATCTTTTAAATGTTCTGGTAAACTCCAAGAGATCATTTGATCAACTTTAAAATTTATTATCTTTTCTTTTTCATTAAGTAATTTATTCATTGCTGTGGCTATATAATATTCACCATTTACAGTAATCTTATTTTTTATCGAGTGCTCAATACATTCCAATAAATGTTGTCCTGTTTTAAAATAAAAAATTCCTGTTACGGCGCTATCTTTATCTGGAGAAGTGCTAATTGGTTTTTTTTCTGAAATTTTATTAATAATAGAATTCTTAGCAACAACATAAGCATGTGAATTAGGGCTTTCGCTAGCAGGTGGATATTGTGACCACGTAAATATTATCCCAGTTGGATCCATTTTTTTTATAACACGATAAAATTTTTCATAATTAATTACACATTTTAAATCACACGAACTAATTATAACTGGCTGATCTAATTTGATTAATTCTTTTGCTTTATAGATTGTTATTGCCATACCCTTAGTTTTTTTATTAATTAAATAATATTGTGAGTTTTTTTTATTTTTTAAAAATTTCTTCTTTAAATTATTTTTTAAGAAAGTTTTTTTTTTGAAAATAAATAAATTATTTTTATTACTCGGCAAACTTTCAAGACTTCTCTCAAACATCATTTTTTTTGATATAGGTATTAATGGTTTTGGTAAATTATAGCCTAAGTGTTTATGTCTACTTCCTTCACCAGCTGAAGGAATGATATTTTGTATTTTCCGTTTATTAAGTTTATCTGTTTTTTTATAGTTTAAAGTAAAATATTTTTTCCAAAATTTATATTCTTCAATTTTTTTATCATCTTCAAGACAAACAAAATTTTTTATGGATTTTGTTATAATATTTTTACTCTTAATTATTTCCAAAAATATATCAGCTACATGTAAAGATTTATCATTTATTTTTTTTATACTGGGCACAGCCTCAAGAAAATATTTCCAGTGTTTTAAATAATATAATCCAGCGCTTATTATTTGATTTTCAAGAGCAATAATTTTTTTTTCAATCTTGATAATTTGATTTTTTTTATTAATAAAAATTATATCTTTTTTGTTATAATTTCTTCTTATATCATTTTTTTTTATATTAAAAAAAATTCCATCAGTGTCAGTTATAAAATCTTTAGAACTAACATCTAATAATGAGTCCGGGTTTAAAATTATTACTTTTTCATCATTTTTAATATATTTTTTAACTTTTAAAATTGACTTAATTTGATTATTTGTTTTTGACGAATAGATTACTTGAATATTATTTTTTTTTTTAAAATGTAAAATTTTATTTTTATTACAAATTATAAATATTTTTTTGCAAAAGCTAAATTTATTTAAAATACTATTTATTTGAAAATCATCTTTTTTTGATACTTTATCGTATACAAATTTGCTATTAAATAAACTATGATGTTCTTGACCAAGAAGTGATATGATTAAATTCATTTTAATTTACAATTAACAATATTTAATAAAATTTAATAAATGAAAAAAAAAGTATCTTGTATTATAGATTTTGGTCAAAGTCATTTGAAGTTCATTTTATTAACAGGAAAATTTAAAGTTGCAAGAACAATAATGTGTAAAAATAATTTTAAGTTTTTAAAAAAAAATTTTTTTTTTTACGATAATGAAAAAATAGAAAAAATAATTAAATCTAAAATCAATATTTTATCTCAAAGTTTTAAAATCACCTCTTTAGCTGTAATTTCACATGGTTCTGGTTGTTTTTTTAAAAATGGCGAAAATAATATTACGAGTGGATTTCATTTTTCTTCAAAATTTAACAATAAGAAATTAATATCACGATATAATAAGTTGCTACCAAGTTTTAATGAAACATATACTCCAAAGTATAAAGATTTTCATAATCTAAGTAAAAATTTATTTTTGATTAATAATCAAAATCATAAGTTAGAATTTATGACAATACCATCATATATTACTTGGATATTTACAAAAAAAAATATTGTTGATCCATCATATTTATCTTGTCATTCTTTTTTATGGAATTTTAAAAAAAAACGTATGAGTAGCTTTTTAAAAAATATATCTATAAAAATACCCAAGATTAAAAATAGTGGATCTTTTGTTCACTGTAATGAAAAAATAAAAATTTATAATGGTATGCACGATACTAGTGCTGCTTTTAGTTTCCATAAAATTTTCTTTAACGATCCAAATACTATTTTTTTAAGTACAGGAACTACATTTATTTTTGGGAAATATTTGAATAAAATTCAAAATATAGATATGAAAAGTAAATTCTATTACCTTTTAACAACTAATTTTAAAGGAGCATTTCTATCTAGAAGATTTCAAGGTGGATTAATATATGATAAGCATAGAACAACAAATAAAAAACTAATTGATGATTATTTGGCTTTAAAAACAATTAAAGAATTGAATATTTATAATAAATTTATACCAAATAAAAATATAAAACTAATTATAGATGGCTATTTCGCACAAAATAAAAAATTTGTGTTAAAAATTAAAGAATATAACAAGAATATTTCAATATATTGTGCTAAAAATAAATATACACCAAGTTTAGGTATAGCTAGTCTTTTTACTAATAAAAAAAATTTATTAATAAAGAATTTTTATGACATATTTTAAATGGATTATATAGCACACAGAATTAATTCAATATCTAAATTAAAAAAACTCAACCCTGATTATGGTATAGAGATTGATATTAGAGATGATAAAAAAGATTTGGTTGTTGTACATGACCCTTTTAGAAAAGGCATAAAATTAAAACATTATTTAAAGTATTATAATCATAAGTTAATTATTGCTAATATTAAGTCTGAAAGAATTGAAGATGAAGTCATTAAAATGTTTAAGAAGTTTAATGTCAATAATTTTTTTTTTCTAGACTCTTCTTTTCCTAAAATCATTGATTTAGTAAAAAAAAATATTTCTGATATTGGGTTAAGAGTGTCTTACTATGAGGATTTATCAACCGCCAAAAAACTAAAAAACAAAATTAAATGGATTTGGTATGATACCTTTTTTGGTTTACCTAAAAATAACTATGATTTCAAAATTCTAAAAAAAATGAACTATAAAATATGTTTAGTTTGTCCAATGCTTCATGGCCTAGATTTGAAGATTAGTCATAAACGATTAAGTGAATTAAAAAAAAAAAACTTAATAGACGCTATATGCACAAAAAAAAAATTTTTTAAATATTGGAATTAATTAAGTTTTAATATTATTATGATTAATTGATATAATTGCTCAAAACTACCTTTAATTTTTTTTTTTAAGCTATCACTACTACCCTCTCCAAATTTTCTTTTTTTTTTATTAAAATTTACTGGAAATCTAATTATATTATAGTCATTTTTTTTTGCTGCTAGGTAAATTGATAAATCTATTGAAAAATCATTTGGATAATAACCTACTTTTTTTTTTAGATCATTTGAAAATAACACTGGCATGGCATGAATATCGAATATTTTTTTTTGTAATAAAATTGAGCTTATTAGGGTTAATGAATAAGAAAAAAAAATATCTAATAATGACCAATAATTCTTAATTTTGTTTATCCTATTTCCTTTTATGAAAATTTTTTTTTTGAATTTGTTTTTATTATAAATACTTATTGATTTCATGATATCTTTTGGATTAACCTCTAAATCTGCATGTGAATAAATTATCATTTTACCATTAGCAAACATTAAACCTTTTTTTAATCCATGCCCAAAACCAATATTTTTCTTAACCTTGAATGTTTTAATATTTCTATATCTCAAATATTTTTTTAAAATTTTATCAGTGTCGTCATTAGAGCCATTATTAACTAAAATTAATTCATTTTTTTTGTCTTTTAAAAAATTTTTATATTTTTTTATTAAAATTGGTATATTTTTTGACTCATTAAAACATGGAATTACCAATGAAAAATTCATAATTAATTTTTTATTTTCTTTAGTACAACAGATTGTTGTAATGCAAAAATCTTATGAAACCTAGTAAGTTGATTATCAAATTTTATTACTAATTTATTAAATAGATCATTTAGTGGTATATAAAAAGTTTTTGCTATTACGCCACCTGAATTTAAAAACACTAAAAACTCACTTTTTTTTGAGTGTATTAATTCGAACTTATTACCTAATTTTGAATTAAAATTTGCGAAATTATCAAATATCAAATTTGGTATCGCGTTATTTCCTGACCATGGATCATTAATATCGTTACAAGGGACCTCTTCGTTTAATATATCTATAGTTTTATCATAACCCTCTATTTTCATTAGTAGAATTATTAATTGAAACATGTAAGAAAGATTAACATCTTGAATTATATAATGCCCACCAGGTTTTAAAATCCTATGAACTTCGTTAAAAAGTTTCATCGGGTGTGCTACATGATGAATTAAGTTAGACGAAATTACAATTGAATAACTATTGTCTGCAAACCCTGTATTAATTGCATCGACCCCCTTAATATCTATAAAATCATCTTTCATTATATCTGAGGTTTTAAAATTAGTGTTATTAATAAATTCTTTTACAAATGCTGGGCCACAACCAAGTTCAATAATATTGTCCTTGTCATTAATAAAATTATTCATCCAAGAAAATCGATTTTTAAGTAAATAAAAAAGGTTTTTATTTTTTTTTTTAAAGAAATATTCTCTTGCTGCTAATATGTTTCCTTCATCATTCATTCTATTTTGGGAATGATGAAAATAGATTTTTTTAGGTAAAAATGACATTATTAATTAAAATATTAATTAGATTAATTAAATGTAATTTTGTAGAAAATCAATATTCATGTTTTAGAATTTGATATTTTCTATACATCTAGTCTAGAATTGATATATTTTTAACCATTTGCTCATGAAATTTATCAACATTGTTTTAAAAAAAAACCTAAATTTTAATTTTTCAATAAAATTTAATGTATTTTTATTTCTATTAATAATAAATTTTATAGCTTATTCAATCTATGCAGTTTTATCTAAATATAATATTTTTATTATTGAAGCTCTAATTAATCTAAATTTTATCATTTTTTTTTTATTTTATAAAAAATACCCTGAAGATAAAATATCTTTTAATTTAAAGCTTGATAAACAAGAAATTTTATTTTTTATATTTTTATTTATATTCTTATTTGTACTTTTGTTTGATGAATTACGTGTTCCTTTATTTGGTGATGAAATAGCACCAACCAGAAGAGCGATAAGAACTCCACTATTTGCGTCATACATAATTTTAAACATCCTTAACATGGATTATTTGAAAGAGATTCCTTTTAAATATGTAATACAAATATTAGGTTTTCTTCAAATATTATTTATAATTTTTTCAATCTATCTTTTAAAATCAAAAAAATTAGGATTATTCATTTTACTTTTAACTATAAATTTTATTTTGAGAATTATTGTTAAAGACGCAGTACATCATCCGCCTTTAAATCATATTTTTTCTACTGCCTTAATCCCAGTTTTAGGTTTCAATCACATGATAGTAAGAATTTCATATTTTCTTCCTTTCATGTTTTTTCTGATTATTTTATTCAAATTAATTACTGAGCATATAGACAAAAAATCATCTATGTTGTTAATATTTTCTATTTCTACATTTCCATTTTTGGCAATTGCAAGTGTAGTGCCTGACCATTCGTTATGGGCCTCACTTACTTTTACAGTATTGCTTTTTTACGTATATGTTAAAAAGGATATCGATTACAGATTATGTTTTTTAGCAATTTCCATTGGAATTTTATTCAGAATAACTATTTTTTCAGGTTTCATTTTAATTGGTTTAGTTTTCATAAGTGACTTTTTTAATAAAAGATTTTTAATTTTACAAAAAATAAAACAATTGCTTCTTAAAGAAAAAATTTTTGTTTTTATATTAATTTTTATTCCACTTTTTTTAATAAGTATTGCTGGAAATGTAAATTTTGAAGGAGTTAATAATTTAGACTCTTTAAATCTTTTTTACGAGGCTCTAAAATCAAAAATTATTTTTAAATCATTAATAAAACAAATTCCAGTTTGGTATTATGCATTTATTTTTTTAATTTTTTTTACTGTAAAAAAAATTGAATTCTTTGTTTTTTTTATCTTAAACCTTGTAATTTACTTCTCAATTAATCCTTATTTTTGGGGGAATGCAAAATATGTCCTAGAATATGGAGTGCCATTTTTTATTTTTGGTCATTTTGTTTTTACTAAATTACTCATTGAAAAAAAGAAATTTTGGATTGTAAATATAGCAAATTTAATAATCGTTTTACTTAATATAAATGATATCCAAAAATTTCCGGAATCAAGACTATCTAGTGATTTAATATATAAAAAAGGATATCAGCAATCTCTCAAATCGTCAGATAAAAGAACTAAATATCTCTTAAAGATACCATATAATTATGATGATGCTTTTCAATACATTAAAAAAATTGATGGAAATGACAATACTCTTTTACTGGGTACTACTTACGGATTTTTACCTCAAATTTTAGAAAATTATAATTTTAACGAATTAAAAGCTGTAATTAATTTAAGAAACAATTTTGATAATTTAAATAATGTTAATTATTCTTTGTCAAAAAAAATTGTTAAACTTAATAGTGAAAAAAATTTGTTTAAACTTATTAAAGAATACCTTCAATCAATGAAAGATAATCAAATTATAGGGGGAAATGAGGTTGATAAAAATAACAATGATTTAAAAAATGAATTTGAAGAACACGATCCTTTTTTAAAAATAAATGATATTAAAAATCTTGAGTATATACTTATAACTGACTTTGGTATTAGGGCAAAAGTTACCATGTCGTTGATTTCAAAAAATTGGAAATTAGAAAAAAAATTTGAGGAACCTAATTATAGATCTACCCTTCTTTTATTTAAAAAATATTGAACTTCAAAAAACTAAAAAAATTGATAATCGAATATGTTGGGTGAAGTGACCAAATAAAAAAAAGAGGAAAGTAAAAAAAAGATTTAATTAAAAATTTTTTATTTTCTCTCAAGTCAAATAGCATTATTAATGAAAGTAATAATAAAGGATATGCTAAATTAATTAATCTTATTAAATTTTTTCCAGTAATTAACGGGCCACCTACATATGCCACGGAAATCATAAATACTACAATAAGTGATGTGATTAAAAAAAATTCTTTTTTTACGTTATTGAAAATAAATATTTTTTTTTCAAATATTAAATAAAAAAAAATAGGCAAAATAATAACTAATGAAAATAAATTGTATTTTAGGAAATCTAATAATGTATAATCAAACGTAAATAAGTGAAATCTATTTACTAATGAATATGTGCCATTATAAATAGTATTATCATTTGCAAATTCATTATTAATCAAAAACAATACAAATGTTAATATTGTTAAATAGACAATATCTTTTATTTTAATTATAGACTTATTTTTAAATACAAATTTTGAAATAATTATACTTAATAAAAAAAAAATCGAATTTTGTCTTGTAAATAACGCAAGTAAAAAACCAAAATAAAAAAGACTTTTTTTACTGTTTAATAATCCTAATAAAATTATCAATCCTGAATTTATAAATACAATGTCATTAATCATTGTTGGTAATGCTAAAAAATATCTAATTAAATAAGGATTAAAAATTAAAAATGACGTTAAATAAAAAATATGAAAATTATCAATTTTTAGTTTTTTTAAAATTAAATAAAAAAAAATTATTGATGATATGCAGGCTATAATTGTAAAAAAACTAAACGTTAGATACACATCAAAATTGAATGTTTTTGCTGTAATTCCAATGATTGTAGGCAGTATAAACCTCCAAGCTTTATGATAATCAAGTTTTTGATATGGTAAATTTTCAAAATTATCAGCTATTATATAGTAATCCTCTCCATCCCTTGCTCCAAAATAAAAGCTTTCCTCTAATGAAAAATAATTATTAGTTAAAAGTACTAATATAAAGCTTAAGAACAAAAAAAATCTTATATCAAGAAATGAAGTTGAATATTTCATTAAGATTTTAAACCTTTCCTATCAATAAAAGACAGAAAATATGCTCTTATTATTGGATACCAATCTATTATTGTTCTTATTTTTGAATAACTCCCGGTTTTCGGATAATTCATAGTTATAGGCACTTCTGTAAAAGAAATATCTTTTGACTTTAATACTTTACCTAAAACATAATACTCATAGCCATATGTATAAAATTCCTCTTTATCTAAAATATCGATATTTTTTGATAATATGCTTGTTTTATATGCTCTAAATCCGCATGTTGCATCAGTAATTTTTTTTTTGAAAATAATATTTAATATAAAAGTAAAAACTTTTATTAATATAATTCTTTGAAATGGATTTGTTTTATGTCCATCTTGGTTTAAAAATCGACTTCCATGTACGAAGGAATAATTTTCTTTTGATATTTTTTCTAAAAATTTTGTTATTTCATTTGGAAACATTTTTCCATTTGCAGCCAAATGCACCATAACGTCATAATTTTTTTTTATTCCAATTTTTAATCCATCAATCAAAGCATATCCAGCACCTCTATTTTGTTCATAGCTTTTTACCATTATTTGTGAATCTTCTATAATTTTAAGCGAGTTATCTGTTGAGCCATTATTAATAAACAAAAAATCTACAGAATAGTTTGATTGATCAAAATTTTTTATTTGATTTATTAAATTTGAAAGTCTATGTTCCTCATTCCAGCATGGTATAATACAAAGTGTTTTCATAAAAATTAAATAATATATAAATATGGAAAAATATAAAGGATTTAAAATTGGAGTTATCGGCTGTGGCTATTGGGCAACAAACATTATTAAGACTCTAGAAAACCTTGGTTTAAAAAATATATTTATTTTTGATAAAGACTTAATAAAAATTAATTTAATTAAAAAAAAGTTTAATTTCATAAAAGTTTCAAAAGATATAGATAGTCTTTTAAGTTTAAACTTAGACTGTTACTTTCTAATTACACCTGCAAGTACTCATTACAAAATTGCAAAAAAAATTATTACCTTGAAAAAAGATATCTTTATTGAAAAACCTGCAACTCTAAATTCAAAAAATATAGATGAATTAATAAAAATATCAAAAAAAAATAAAAATATTCTGATGTCAGGATATATTTACAACTACAATGTTTACATAAATTATATTAAAAAAATTTTAAAAAAAAATACTTTAGGCAAAATAAAATATATGTATCTTGAAAGATGCAATCTAGGTCCTATTAGAAATGATACCTCTTGTATTTGGGATTTGGCTTCTCACGATATATCTACGTCGTTCTATTTACTAGGTAAAAAACCTAAAATTAACAATATTCAGGTTTATAACTTTCTAAAAAAAGGTAAGTTTGATATCTCAAATATAACCTTAGATTTTAATAAAATTAAAGTAGAGATTAAATCAAGTTGGTTGAGTCCCGAAAAAACAAGAAAATTAATCATAATTGGTGAAAAAAAAATGCTTCAATTTGATGAAATATCGAGTGGAAATAAAATTAGAATTTATAATAAATATGCATCTTACTATCCAGATATATTAAAAAAATATTCAAAAAAACATTTTACACCCTTTGCAAATATTAAAATTGGCAAAACATTTGAACCAAAAATAAAATTTTCACCACCGCTTGAAGATGAAGTAAAACATTTTTTAAATAGTGTTTTACATAGAAAAAAACCAATAACTGATGGTAATTATGCTAAAAATATTATCAAAATTATTGAAAATATAGAAAAAAAAATTATTTAAAATTATTTATAATTATTTATAATTATTTATAATTATTTATAATTATTAATTATTTTACAAACTTTAAAAGCATCACTTATTTTCATTAAAGGATCGATTGGTATACTTATTCCATTTTTTGCGAGATTTTCTGAATATGGAAATTTTTTATTTATAAATAAATTTTTTACTGCTTTTAATTTATGTATCGGAAAAGGATAATGCCTACCAAATGGAATTTTTTGGCTTTTTAAGTATTTAGAAAACTTTTTAATATTATTTGCAACTAAGACGTACTGATGAAAAACACAACCTTTTGAATACTGTAATTTTGTTATTTTATAATTAACTATATTTTTATTGTAAATATTTGCAATTTTCTTTCTGTTAGAATTATAACGATCAAGATTTTTTAATTTTTTTGATAAAATTAAAGCTTGAATTGTGTCGAGTCTACTATTTACACCTATTATATCGTGATAATATTTTTTTTCAGATCCAAGATTTCTAATTTTTTTTAAGTATTCATATTTTTTTTTACTATTAGTAGTTATGATTCCTGCATCTCCATAAGCACCCAAATTTTTACCAGGATAAAGACTAAAACAACCTAATTCTCCTTGTGATCCAGCTTTTTTACCTCTAATTCCTGAAGAATAATCAAAAGCACCATGCGCTTGAGAAGCATCCTCTAAAATAAAAATTTTTTTTCTTTTTAACGTTTTTTTCAAGTCATGATATCGACAACTTTCTCCATATAAATGAACAAACAATACAACTTTTGTTTTGTTTGTTATCTTTTTAATAATCTCTTTATTTGACGCTACTGAACTATTTTTTTCAATATCAACAAGAACTGGTTTAAGACCAGCTCTTATAACAGAAAAAACAGTTGAGCAATAAGTCATTGCGGGCATTATAACTTCTGAATTTTTTTTTAAATTTAACGATTTTAATGCTAAATAGATAGCATCTGTTCCATTTGCGCAGCCTATTGCATATTTCGTATTGCAGTAAGCTGCAAACTCTTTTTCAAACTTTTCTACTGGCGAACCTAAAATAAAATCAGTTTTTTTAAATAAAAATTTTAGATCATTTAAAATTTGTTGATGTATTTTTTTGTCTTGTTTATATATATCGAAAAATTTCATAATCATGATATATAATAATTTAAAATTAAATTAAATATAATTATCTACTATGTTAAAAAAAATTAAAACAATTAAAATTGATAATTCTCATATAAAATTATTTATTCCATCAAGTGTATTTTTTCCGACTGCTACAACTGATTTTTTATTAAGGGACTCAAAAAAATTTATCAATAAGAATATAGACATTTTAGACCTGGGTTGTGGAAGTGGTATAATTGCTATTTTAGCAAATAAATTACAAAAAAATAAAAAAAAAATATTTGCTTCAGATGTAAGTGATAAAGCAGTAGCTTGTGCTAAAAAAAATTTCCAGTTGCATGATTGTAATTTTGAATTAAAAAGTGGATCACTATTCAGTCCTTGGAAAAATAAAAAATTTGATCTTATTATTAATGATGTATCTGGCATATCAGAAGAGCTTGCTAAAAAATCTACCTGGTTTAAAAATGTGCCTTGCAAAACTGGTATTGATGGTACTGATTTAACTTTGAAAATAATTAAATCTTCTACTTTGCATTTAAATAAAGGTGGTGGAATTATATTTCCTATTATCTCTTTGTCTAACACAAGAAAAATTATGCAAGCATTAAAAAAAAGATTTAAAACAATTAAAATTATTTCTAATAATTATTGGTTTTTACCTGAAGAACTTAATAAAAATCAAAGTAAATTAATTAAAATGAAGCAAAAAAAATTAATCAATTTTGAAAAAAAATTTGGAAAAATTATTTGCAACACTCAAATTGTATATGCCAAAAATTAAAGGCCGCCATCAATTTTAATTTCAGCCGCACTAATATAATCAGATTTAATAATCGTCTTAATAATATTTGAAATATTTTTTGTCTTTCCAATCTTTTTTGATGGTATTTGATTAATTAACTTTTTTTTAATTTTTTCATTTATATTATTTAATAAAGGCGAGTCAAAGTACCCTAAAGAAATTACGTTAGAAGTAATATTAAATCTTCCAAATTCTTTTGAAATACATTTTGATAAGGGTTTCAAAATTGATTTTGAAGAAGAGTATAAAGAGATGCCTGCATCACCCCTTGATGCCCTAGTTGAACTAAAAAATACAAATCTTCCAAAATTATCTTTTATCATTTTATCAATTAAATGTTTTGCAAATAAAATGTTGGAAAATGAATTAATTTGAAATGCTTTATTTATATCTTTGGATTTTAAATCAACTATCAGTTTATCAACTGAAATCGTCGCAAGATTGACGAATGTTATTCTTTTAAGTATTTTATTATTGTCTTTAACAAATTTTTTAATGTTCTTTTCATTAGAAATATCTAATTTTTTAATAATTAAATTATTTTTTTTATGTTTAATTTTAATATTAATTTTTTTTTTATTATATGTTGCTAAAATATTATCATATTGAATTAATTCATTTATCAATTTCAATCCTATGCCAGAGGACGCTCCAATTAATATAATCATATTTTAATATTCAATTATTGCTGCAGCCATGGAATAACCTACTCCAAAACCACATAACAGTAATTTATCACCTTTTTTAATTTTTTTATTCTTTAATAAATCAAATAACGCTATTGGTATAGTTGAGGATACTGTATTACCAATTTTTTCATAATTACAATAGACTTTTTTTTTAGGTAAATTCATTTTTCTGATTAAATTATCAATTACCATTTTGCTTGCTTGATGAAAAACAAAATATTTTATTTCATTTATACTTGTCTTACTTTTTAAGAGTAAGTCTGTCACAAAGTTCGGAATGTTAGTCATTGTAAACATGAACACGTTCTTTCCATCCATGAAAATATTTGGTTTTACATTAGGTTTATAGTTGGTAGCACTGTTTGCAACAATTAGATTTTTTGAACCAGATCCATCAGTTCCAAATTTAAATATATTTTTTTTGTTTAAATTTTTTTTTAAAACTATTGCAGAAGCCGCATCACTGAAAATAGTTTCACAAGACCTGTCTCCTTTTTTAATATATTTTGTATAAGTATCACTACAAATTAAAAGAACATTCTTTATTTCTTTTTGTTTTAAAAAACTGTAACCTGTAAAAAGTCCTTGAACAAAACCTGAGCACCCTTGGTTGATATCAAAAGCTATTATATCTTTTCTTAAATTTAATTTATTTTGAATTATACATGCAGTTGTTGGCAACAAATACTCAGGCGATTGGGTTACGTATATTAAAGCATCTATTTGGTTTTTTGACTTCAAAAATTTGCAAGCAGATAAAGCAAGTTGTAAAGCAGTTTCATTTTTTTTTGTTTCATATCTATACTTTATACCAGTTGCTAAAAGGGTTTTTTCGTATGGCCACTTATATTTTTTGCAAATATTTTTTGTGTTTATTCTTTTTTTGGGTAAGTAAAATTTTATATCGGTAATTTCACCAGACATTACTTTAATAACTTATTTTTTTTTAGAATACTTATAATTTTCCTCACAGAATTTGCGGTTGCAATAGAAGATATATTTGAAGTCGCTCCTTTGAGCTTTATGTCTAGATTGGATAATATAATCAGCTGACCAACAGAGTCCCACTCTTCAACGTTGTTGGAACTAGAGTTAATATCAATTTTTTGTCTTGTTTTTAAGCTTTTTTTTACTAATTGTAAAATATCTTTTTCTATCATATTTTGAACCTTAGGTTGTTAAAGATATACCTCAATTGATTTTATTGTCAAAACAAATATAGATACTCATTTTAATTATGAAAAAAAAATCTTTTAAACTTACTAAGAATATCTATTTAAAATTAGTAAACATTAAAGATGCTAAATTTATTTATAATTTAAGAACAAATAAGAAGCTCGCGCAATATCTAAATCCAACTAGCTCAAAATTTAAAGATCAATTAGAATGGATGAAAGATTATTTTAAAAGAAATAATAAAAATTTAGAATATTATTTTAAATTTCAAATAAGAAAAAATAATAAATTTAATGACATAGGTATAGCTAGAGTTATCAAATTATCAAAATATAATTTTAGTTTTGGAAGTTGGATAATGAAACCAGGCTCAAAAAGTTGGCAAGCTCTTGAGTGTGCATTATCTATTTATGAATTTGCATTTATTAAAAAAAAATTTAAAAAAAATTTAATGTGGATGGATTTAAAAAATAAGAAAGTTATCACTTTTCATAAAGTAATGGGTGCTGTTGAGACAAATCGTGATAAAAAACAACTATATGCTTTTCTTACTAGCTCACATTATAAAAAAATTAAGAAAAAGTTTAATTTTTATTATTATTGAGTCTCAAAATATTATTAAAAAATAAGTCTTAATAAAACTTTAATAAATATTATTTATTTTTTTATCAAAAAAAAACTTAATATATATGCCATAATCATAGTCAGAATAATTGTGCCAAACAAAAGATAAGATTGATGTGGCAAATATCCAAAATGGATTAATCTAAAGGCAATTACTTGGCCAATTAAAGCAGAAAATATAAGATTTTTATGTGAATATTTAAATGAAATATATTCAAAATAAGATGCAACGATGCACACAATAAAAATAAATGAAAATAATAAGTAATAAGAACCCGAATAAAAAATAAAAGCTATAAAGCCTGGCAAAGTATTCCCCTTTACATTGGCATACTGTTGATTTGTAGTATCAATTCCCTCTAAACCAAAAGTTAATTCATAAAACGTTGGTGAGTCTGGTTTTGCTCTTTCTTGAAAAGATGAAAGCAAAAAAGTTTTCCCCAATAATTCTTTTTTTGAAACTACCGACATTACACCGTCTATTCCAACCCACCTGTTTATGATTAAATATAGGATTTCAGAATTGTGCTGTTTTAAAGATGAATATTTCTTAATTTCTTGATTTTTATCAATAGTATTCTGATGTTTTTCGATTGTAAAATCTATTGATTTACCTTTATAAAAATAATTTGCACGAATGTAATTTACACTGCCTACCGAAATATAAAATAGGATAAAAATGAATGTAAATGATTTTAGATAAAAACTAATTGAATTTGTTTTATTTACTTTTTTTGAAAATTTATAAATACCAAAAAAAAGAGCAAGTGCATTGAAAATCATTCCTCTACTTAATAGATTTAAAGATGTAAAAAATGTTTCAAAAAAAATAATTAATGAACTTGATAAAAAAAACTTTTTAAAAAAATTAACTTCATAAAAAATTAAAATTGATGAAATTGCCGATAAACCAAATAATAAAAGCCATTTAAATGTACCGCTTATAATAAAATGTATATCATAAATAGGCAATAATCCTTTTTGATAAATCTTAAAATAAAAGTTTATCACTCCTATTATTAAAAAAAGAAAGATAAAAGAAAGCCATATTTTTTTTCTATCTAATAAAAGAAACTTTTTTTTTAAGTCAAACAGTTCTATTTTTTTTGGATAATTAAATAAAAAATTTTCTCTAAAAATACCAGACAAGATGAATGCAAGTATTCCTATTTGGGATACTATTAACGAGTCGTCAAAAGATTTTGGGGAATAATCAAAATCTCCAACTCCCTCTCTAAAAACTCCATCTGTTAATGTTATAGTGCATGTGAATTTAAACCAAAATCCAAGCCATAATAATAAACTTAAAAATGTTTCAAAAAATATTGCGTTTTTTCTTAAAGCAAAAACAATCAAAAAATTTGAAATTATTGAAAATGAAATATAGACAAATTTATTTCCAATGTAATTGCTAAAACCAAGGTAAATAAAAGTTAAAACAAATATAAAAATTAAAATTTTAAATAATTTATATAATAATTTGTACTCATTTTTAATTAAGTGTGACATTAAATTTTATATATCTGGAATATTTTTTTTATCTTTATAGTTATATGTATAAGTTGCCATAGCAATCACAGCAGCCAAAAGGAATGAAAATGAAACAGCAATTGTATTTCCTATAAAATATAAGATGGGAATTAAGAATGTGATCGATAGTCCATACAACACATCCCTTCTAAACAATAATATTCTTACTTCTAATGAGTCTTGAATCTTTTTATGTCTTAAAAACATTGCATAACTCATAAAAAAAGAGCCAATTACAGATGCTGAAATTGTAAAAATGATAAAATCTCTACCAAGATAATCAATATTCGAATTACTATAAAGTAAATAACTAGAGTATAAAAAGGACAAAAGCACAAACAGAAATAGTATAAGTAATAATTTTTTCAGATTATATGAAATTTTAATTTTTTGTTTTATAAATGAAGGTCCTATTACAGAATTAAATAAAGTCCCTGGAAATGAGCCAATTGAAAAACTTGCAAAAAACACCCCTGCCAATGATTTATCAAAAATATAATAGATTATTATTCTCCAAGCAAAACTGCTGATGATTATGCTAAATGATGACAAAAAAGCTATAGTTTTTAAGTTTAAATCAGAAATAATTTTTAAACTTGTATTAACGATCTTTTTTAATGAGTCTAATAAATTTCTATAAAAAGATAGAAATATTGTTAATGAATATAGCAATATTATATTAGATAAGTATTCAAATTTTAAAAAGTATATGCTTAAACCGCTGGCTAATATTATAATCAAATTTAAGAAGCTAAAAATTTTAAAAATTTTTATTTTATTTTTTATTTCGTATTGGACAAGACTCATTTCATTAATCCATTGAGTCATGATAAGTATAGATATAACATTTATCAATTTCTGATTTTCAAATTCAAATATAATGGATGATGCTAAGTAAAAAATAAATAACATTCCTGAGGAAAAAAAAACCCTATATGCCATTGTTATAAGAGCATAATTTCTATTTTGCTCAGAAACTACTATACTTCTCATATTACTTGAAAATATTTGTGTAATTGTAATCCAAAAGCTAGTCATCAAGCCAAGTTCACCAGCAACTGAAAAATGACCCAATACGACTAATGCTACAACAAGAAATGAGGCAAACATTAGGTTAAATGTATAGGTGCTTGACATTAACAAAAAGTTAAAATCTTTTTTAAATAAACCAAATATTGAAAAATCAGTTATAACTTTTTTTTGTAATTCATTTTCAATTTCAATTTTTTTGTACAAACCATCATATTTTAAAGAAATTATTTCCATTGAAGTTTTGTCTTTTATTTTTTCAAAAATATTTTGCCCTTTTTGAATTCTTTCATTTAATGTCCAATTTGAAATTTCAAGGATTTTTTTACTTAAAGTTTCTAAATTTATTTTTGTTTTATGGACAGCGTTCTCTAGACCAAATGTTTCAATATTATTATTAACTAAACTTGGTAATCCATGAACTGATGACTCTAAAATTGATAGGCTTAAAACTTCTGATTTTGAAACCAATATATTTATCCATGCCTCTTGCATGATATTTTGTTTTTCGACTCCAAAAACAGGCTTTTTGATTTCTATATTTGTAAAATCATTAATCTTTTTTTGTAATTTTGAATAATATTTTTCATCATCTCTTATGCCATATATTTTTAATGACCATTCTGAACCTAAATTAGCTTTTAAAAACGCTTCTATCATTAAATCAATATTTTTATGCGGATGTATTCTTCCAAAGTATACCATTGTTTTTTTTTTAATTTTTTTTTCTTTCAATTGAATATCAAATGGAATTGGGTTTGAAATTTCAGTAACGTTAGTATTTGGAAAATATTTATTTATAGCTTCTGTTTCTTGATTGGTAATAGATATAAATTTTATATTATTATCCATTATTAATTTTAAAAAAAATAAACTTACTTTTTTAAAAATTAATTTAATCAAGCCTCCACTTTTGATCGCCTCATTAAGTAACATCCCATGTGGGTGGACAAAGCAGCTTTTCTTATCTTTAATACAAATAATTATAGAAATAAATTGTATTGGCGCCCAAAGCCCATGAATGTGTATAACATTATGGCTATTAATTTTTTCAATTAAGTTTTTTTTATTATTAAAATATCCAGCCCAACTATTAAGATTTAAAATATCAATATTTTTTTTGGTAAATAAATTATCGTCAGATGTAGTGGTTAATATTGAAAAATCTAAATGGTATCTTTTAAATAAAAAATTTGAAATATATAAAATAAGCGACGAAATACTAAAATTTTTTTTTGTAAATTCATTTGTTATATGCAAGATTTTCATAAAATTAATAAGCTAATTTGATTAATAAAAAAGTATATATAACTAAGACTAAAATCAAAAAATAAAATGTATGTCCAAATAACAAACTTAATATAAATGGAAAAATTATTATTGATTGAGTTATAATAGTAGAGTTAAGTAAATTAAATTTTTTAGATAAGTAATGGTGTAAATGATTTCTATCAGCAGAAAATGGATTCTTTTTTTTAATTATCCTTGTAATAAACAGACGCATTAACTCTATTCCTGGCAAGATCATTATCAAGACTATTTGGTCAGCATATATGTCTGAATTAAAATTATATAATTTTATGTAACAATATCCAAAAACATATGCTAACAAATAAGTGCCCCCATCACCGAGAAAAGACTGTGATTTATTATTTAATATAGTAAATGTAAATAATCCTATGAATAAACTAATAATCAAATTTTCATACCCTCCCAACATGATAAGTCCTAAACACAAAATTTTTGAATAAATAGAAACCTGAAGATTTATTCCATCAAACATATTAAAAGCATTAATAAATAATAAAAAACAAAGCAGTGTCCAAAAAAAAGAAAATGAACCTAAGTGAAATGAATTATTTAAAAAAGTTAGTCTCACATTTTCAATTATAAGCATGTCTGAATAAAAGATACTTGGTAAAATTAAAAACAAAATTAATAAAAATTTTTTATTCGGACTTATTGAAATTTTATCATCCACTATTCCAAGAATAAAAATTAAAATAAATGTAACTAGAAATAAAATAAAATCCGATAAATTTAAAAAAAGATATTTTATTTCCTGATTGAATTGATCGTTAAATAAAATAAAAAAGCTATAAATTGAAAGATTTAAAAAAATAATTAATCCTCCTGTAATTGGTGTTATACTTTTGTGTAGTTTTCTTTCGTTATCAGGATAATCAAAAACATTTACAAATTTTGCTATTTTTTTATGGTAAATAATAAAAAATATATTGGTTATAACTATAGATACTAAATAAAAAATCATTGTCTTGAATAATTATCTACTCTATTAGGATTTATACATTCTGGCATCAAGCTGCTATCAAGCTTATAAATGTAAATATCAAATTTTTCATTACTTTTATTCAAAGGATTTCTGACCGCTATGCTAAAAATATCTTTTTTGTAGCTATATAAACCAGTAGTACATTCAATATACTTTTTGTATGACGATCCACCAGAAGAAAAAACTAAAAATTTTGGATTAATTCTCTTTATCTCTTTAATATATTCAAATGCTTCTGGTTTAGACATATTCACATAAAACAAATGATCCCTTGAGATTGGAAAATTATCACTTAAAGCTATAGATCTTTGGAACGTAATTATAGGTGAATTTGAGTCTTTTAACTCATTATTTACCCACTTAAAAAATGTATAACTCATAGCATTTTTTTCTAAAACTTTATCTCGTAATTCAGCGTTTATAACACCTATAGTTAGATTTAATACACCATAAAGAATTACAGCAAAAAAAATAAGGCACTGAATTCTATAAAAAAATTCATGAAATACATTTATTTTTATTGAGGTATGATATCTTGCTAAATAAAGAGCAATCCACAAATATGGTTCTAGAAAAAAACGAGCAGTGAATTGTCCAAAAAAATAACTAATTAAAAAAAATAAAATTAAAATAGAAATTATATATAAAGTATTTTTAATAAACCTTAATTGATATAAATAAAGAATACAAATCGAACCTAATCCTAACGAATGTGTAAAGTTACCAAGACTTGTTGGTAAAATAAACCATAATAAATTTGCTTCCGACAAACCTGTTAAATATTGCTTGAAAGTAGCTAAGCCATATCGCTCAGTTGAAAATGGACTATAGAATAACTCAAAAAAGTTTCCTGCAAAAATATTATACTTCCAAATTAAAGATGGCAAAACTACTAAGACATATGAAATTAAAAATATAAATGAAATTTTGATTAATTTTTTTAAACTGAAATAATTTAATGAAAGAAGCAGTAAAAATAAAATAGCACTGCTTAAAATAAAAGAAAATTTAACAGTTATTGATGTCATTAATATTATAGAAATTAAAAAAAATTTTTTAATTTCATTAAAAGTAATTTTTCTTGATTTACTGTGATCCCCAAAAAGAATTAAGCAATAAGCAAAGACACTTGAACATATTGTAAATAGTTGTGGCTTTGGTGCTGAGACAAAGAAAATTAAAACTGGAGATGAAATAATTATCAAATAAAAGAAATACGGCGATTTATATCTTTTTAAAACTCCAATCAGAGATATTAAGCCTGAAAATTGTAAAATTGAGCCAAATTGCTCGGAGCCAACTAAAAGACCAATAGCAATAAAGATTTCTCCAGATCCTGATAAATAAGATGAATGAAAGTTTGTTAAATACTCTGGATACATTCCATTTTTTAAAAGATATTTTGCTGTAAACATATGGTAATCCAACGCATCAGCATTTGTTACAGGTGCAAAACTTAAGAATAGCAATCCAACAAAAATTAAGGCAAATAATATATAATTAAGATCTTTATGAAAAAAAAAATTTATTTTTTTTTTTGTAAATAAATTTCTTATTAAAAGTATAATATTAAAAACACCAAATATATAAACCCCATATGAAAAAAACTTTAATGTGTGGGATGAAATCTCAAAAAATAAACAAATAGGATAAAAAATAATGCTCGTAAAAATTACAGCTATTAAAATATTTTGATAATCAATGACAGAAACTTGTTTTATAACAAGATCAATTTTAAAAATTTTTTGAAGTTTTTTTCCTAAATAATAAAATCCAATAA
>Ga0209667_1000299_pt1 | contig 45443 bp, 42 predicted proteins | sample SaaInlV_165m_DNA_2_FD_184682 | JGI IMG/M metagenome (GOLD analysis project Ga0209667, IMG submission 184682) | Marine microbial communities from expanding oxygen minimum zones in the Saanich Inlet - Saanich Inlet SI037_S3LV_125m_DNA (SPAdes)... | ecosystem: Environmental > Aquatic > Marine >... | reverse complement strand
TTGTTCCAATGTTCTCATGTACCAGCTTACACTTTTTTTATAATTGGATAAATCCAAAATGGGGTAGCCCACAATTTGTCCTGGCCCATGGAATGTAATATCGCCGCCCCGTTCAATATTAAAAACACCTACTGATTCGTCCCGGCTTTGGAGTAAATGATTCCCGTTGGCATTTTTTCCCAAAGTGTAAACCGGCTCATGCTCCACCAAAATTAAAGTGTCCTCGATTTCTCCTTTGATGCGTTTTTGTTGCATCTTTTTTTGGAGATCCCAGACTGCTTGATACGGTGCTAACCCTAAATCTTTGACAATTATTTTTTGTGTTTCTGTTTCAATCATAGTCTTTTACAAATATAAAACTTAAGTATGTAAAATTTAATTTTTTGTAATTACGTATTTACGTTTTAAATAATTACGACTTTTCTTCGTGAACATTGGCGTCCTCGATGGCTTAAAGTGAAAATCATTGATGTATCGCTGATCCAAATGCATCCAAGGCTGCTTCCATAATGGCTTCCGATAAAGTTGGATGGGCATGGACTGTCATAGCTAAATCTTCCCAAGTTGCCTCTAATGCCTTTGCGATACCCAGTTCTGCAATAAGTTCAGTAGCTTCTGAACCGACAATGTGAGCACCGAGTAATTCCCCATATTTTGCATCAAAGACCAATTTTACAAATCCGGTGGTATCTCCAACAGCCATGGCTTTCCCGCTGGCTTGGAATAAAAATTTTCCAACCTTCACTTCGTGCCCCGCATCCTTGGCTTGGGCTTCCGTAAGTCCCAAAGATCCCACTTGTGGGTGACAATAAGTGCAACCTGGAATATTGGAATAATCCACTGGTTTGGGTGAATGGCCCGCAATATGATCAGATGCTACGTGTCCTTGTGCAGAGGCTACATGCGCCAGCCAAGGCGGCCCCGATACATCGCCAATGGCGTAAATATTTTGAAAATTGGTTTGATTATATTCATTAATAATAATGGAACCGCGATCCGTTTTTAACCCTAAATCTTCCAGTCCTATATTTTCGATATTCCCGGTTACACCCACAGCTAAAAGTGCTACATCTCCTGCCAAAATTGCTTCTTTTCCGTTGGTTTCAGTGTGGACCTTTACTTTGGTTTTAAGACTTTCAATTTTTAAAACTTTGGTCGATGTAGAAACTTTAATTCCAGATTTTTTAAAGCTTTTTTCCACTTCTTTTGACACATCTGCATCTTCTACAGGCAATAGACAATCCATCATTTCAACCATGTGAATTTCCGTACCAAATTCATTATAGTAATAAGCAAATTCACTTCCAATGGCACCCGATCCAATAATAATCATTTTTTTCGGCGGTGCATCTAAAACCATAGCTTCTTTATAACTGATAACTCTTTTCCCGTCCAGTTCCATACCCGGAAATGTTCGCGGACGGGCACCGGTGGCTATAATAATATTACTCGCTTCAACTGTTTCTGTCTTACGACCATTTTTCACTTCTATGGATGTTTTTGAAATGAGCTTTCCCGTCCCCGAAATATGGGTGATCTTATTTTTTTTCATTAAAAATTCGATCCCTTTACTCAAACGATTAGATACATCCCGACTGCGTTTTATATTCTTTTTAAAATCAACGGAAACATTTCCCACAGTGATTCCATACGTATCCGCATTTTTTATTGTATGATATACTTCAGCATTTTTCAAAAGCGCCTTGGTTGGGATGCAACCCCAGTTTAAACAAATGCCGCCCAATTTGTCTTTATCAATTATACACGTTTTTAGACCAAGTTGTGCGCCACGGATGGCAGCCACATATCCACCAGGGCCACCGCCTAAAATGGCTAGATCAAATTTTGCCATAATTCATTTCTACTTTTGCAATGCTGAAATGTAAAAATGACAGCATAATAGGAAGTCTCGATGTTTTTGGAATATTCATTTGTTTATAATACTTAAAAATTCTGCTCGTGTTTCGGCCGATTTTCGAAACTGCCCCAACATGGAACTGGTGGAGGCAAAACTATTTTGTTTTTCCACACCACGCATTTGCATACACATATGAACACCTTCCATAACAACAGCAACCCCAATTGGATCCAAAATTTCGCGTATTGCGTTTGACACTTGATGAGTTAACCGTTCTTGAACTTGGAGTCTCCGAGAAAACATATCAATAATCCGTGGAATTTTTGAAAGGCCGATCACTTTTCCATTGGGAATATATCCCACGTGAGCTTTCCCAAAAAACGGGAGGAGATGATGCTCGCAAAGAGAGAAAAATTCTACATCCCGCACGATAACCATATCTTTAGCATCTTCGTGAAAAATGGCATCATTAATAACCACATCCAAACTTTGGGTATATCCTTTGGAGAAAAATTCCCAAGCCTTCGCAACACGATCTGGCGTTTTTAATAATCCTTCCCGAGTTGAATCTTCGCCAATTTCTTCTAAAAGAGATTCGGTGAGCTTTTTTATTTTATCATGATTCATGATTCTAATCCTTCTTGATAGGGTGCGATATCTATCTTCCCTTTTAATGCATAAATAATTCCGTAAATAATAGGTGTATCTAATAAAGCGACAAGGACTTTGAACAAAAATCCATTTTCTAACAATATCCAAAAACGACTCCATTCAATAACACCGGCTGAGCATAATAATATCAACACAGCTGCAGTATCAACAAACTGGCTTATAATTGTTGAACCGTTATTTCTCAACCAAAGGTGTTTTCCTTTGGTTAGTTTTTTCCAAAAATGAAAAATCCTTACATCAATAAATTGAGCCGAGAGATATGCAACCATGGACGCAAAAACAGCCATACCTTGAAGTCCAAAAACTTTTTGGAAAAGATTGTCATCAACTGGGGACCAATCTGTACTTGGGGCAGCATTTGCAATAAGAACAATAATCATAACAAAGATACTGGCGATTAATCCTGAAATCACAACCTGGTCTGCTTTTTTATTACCGTAAAGTTCAGAAATTAGGTCTGTCGCTAAAAAGGTTATGGGATATGGTAGGATTCCAACGGATATTTCAAAGGTATAAATACCAAATGGTGTCCAAGTAAAAAACTTCTGAAAAATCAGATTGCAACTGACAAGGGAAGCAATAAAAATTCCTGATAGAATCAAATATAATCGATCTTTAAAATTCATTAATGGTTGGGTCCATAATAATCGGTATGAATTGAGTGCGTCTCTACCAATCGCAAGCGATGGAGTTTACCCCGTTCCATTCTTGGGGCAATCTCACCCCAGGCCCAGACCAAAATATTTTCTGAAGAAGGTTGTTTACCCCTAAACCATTCTATATCTATTTCAATCTGAGAATGATCCAATATGTTTACCACATTGGTTTTAACAACTTCACCCAACTTTTTTAAGTCAACCAACCACCCGGAGCCGGGGTCGATAGGACCGCTTACCGACACTTCTAAAATATAATTGTGTCCGTGGGTGTTGTAATCTTTGTCAAAGACCTCTCTGTTTTTTTCTTCAGACCAGTCCGGATTGCCATATTTGTGGGATGCGCAAAAATGATATTTTTTTGTAATAATTGGATTTGACATATTTGTATCTTGCAATTAATATTAGATTTTAAAATTACCCACCTTTTTCGATGGGGGCAAAGGATACGAACTGTTTAATACCTTAAAGTTTTTAAACAAGATTTTCAACAAATAAAGGTCAATTTCAATAAAACGAGTGAATCTTAAAAAAGAGTTAAATAGCTAAAGATGATGGACACAAATCAGTTAATACGCATTCAGAACATTGGGGACGTCGGGCGATACAAACAGCCCGACCATGATCAATAATCATGTGTGTCAAATTTACCCAATCTTTTTTCTCAAAAATTTCAATCAAGTCTAATTCAATCTTTTTGGCATCTTTTGTTTTGGTGAATTTTAACAATCCCATGATGCGAACCATGTGTGTATCAATCACCATTGAAGGAACCTTATAAAATTCGCCCAAAATGCAGTTGGCTGTTTTTCGCCCCACGCCGGGGAGCATTATTAATTCGTCCATCTTATCCGGAACATTTCCATCATGCTCTTCAACAATTTTCAAACTCGTTCCTTGGATGCTTTTAGCTTTCTGGTTATGGTATCCACAAGAGTGAATATCTTTTGCCAAAACCGTCACAGAACAATATGCAAAATCAGTTGGTGTTCTATATTTTTGAAATAGGTCATTTGTTACAATATTTACGCGGTGATCCGTGCATTGTGCAGACAAGATTGTTGCGACCAAAAGTTCATGTGCAGATTTATAATTTAAGGAGCATTTTGAATCGGGATATAAATTTCGAAGCCTAGTTACAATCTCATCTGCCCGTACCCGTTTTTTGACTTTGGATTCTCTCAAGTCAATAATTCGTCTAACAGATTTGGTATATTTTTTATGAGGCTGGATCGCGGAATAATTACATCACAGCCAGCAGCTCTCAATTTTAATTGTTCCCGATTATTAATCTTTGACATCGTTCCAATAACTTTTAATCCACGGCGTTTTAATTCCGCAACTAACCCTACGGACGAAAATTGTTTTTCATCCATATCTACGACGGCTAATTTTGCCAATTTAGAAAATGAATTTGGATCTGTATTTTCGTCAGAGAATTCAACATCCTTATTTTTATCAACGCACGCTGAAGATAAACGTGATCCCAATTCAAATTCTTTTACAAATAATAAAACTTCTGGCATTATTTACTCCAATGTTGGTACTACATCCCAATCGAAATCTTTGGGATTTTCTAATCCGTCATAAGAGAGTCGTACCATTTCTATTTGATTCATTAATTTTTTCATTTGAATTCCACGATGAACACCAGAAAAATCCAAAAATTTTTCTTTACATTTTCTCAAGAGACTTTTGGCTCCAATCATATTTCCATTTCCAATATGAACAAAACTTACCGCCAATTGAATAAGTCCTTGCACAAATTTCTTATCTTCTAAATAATAATCTGACCATAAATCTTCCCATGCTTCATGGGCTTCAAAATAATCCATGGCTTTATATTGCTTCAACCCCTCAATGAACAATTCTTCTTTTTTATCTTCTTCATTCACTGATAGTGACTGCTTCTTTCAATTTAAAATGTTTCCCTTCTTGACGAACGGTACACGCTTGGAGTTTTGGATCGTGTTCAAAAAATAATATCCAATTTTCATCCACCATTTTGGGAAGTAGTTTCCCTTTTTCCTGAACAGTTAATAGCGGTTGAATATCATAAGCCATCACCCACGGTATAGGAATATGAGCCGCCATTGGAATAATGTCGGCCCCATAAAATATGGATCGGTTCCCGTCCGAAATTATGGGATGCATAAGTCCGGTTGTATGTCCATAAGTCAAATAAGTGTCGATGCCATCTATGAAAGATTCATGACCATCTACAATTTCTATCATACCGTTTTCGGCCAAAACTTTCCAGTCAATTTCCATAAAACTTCCAGAATCTTTTTGGCTCGGGTGATTGGCCAAATCCCAATTTTCTTGTGAGACCCAATAAATTGCATTAGCAAATGTGGGGACAATTTTACCATTTTCAAACTTAGTATTCCCGCCAATATGATCAAAATGAAGATGGGTACAAAAAACATCTGTAATGTCATTGGCACAAAATCCATATTTTGCCAATGAAGTTTCTATGCTATATCGAGATGTGTCAATATTGTAAATATTTTTGAATTTCTCATTCCACTTTGTTCCGTTACCTGTATCAATTAGAATTTTTCTTTCTTCATTCACTAGTAATAATGAACGTGTCACCATTCCAATACGATTCATTTCATCTGCCGGCGCTTGTTTTTCCCAAAGTGGTTTGGGAATGATGCCAAACATGGCGCCGCCATCCAATCCAAATTCGGATGTTTCAATACTGTATAAAACGTAATTGCCAATCTTCATGATAGGAGTTGATTTAACCTTGCACCCAAAATGCAAAGTTGATGATGTGTTGCCGTACTAGAAAGTGCTCGTACGGCTTCTAAAATTACCAAAGCATTGGCTTTTTCAGATTTAGATTTTTTACGTCTCACCATTTTTTCAGAAGCTAAAATAAATTTTCTTTTATCCTTATTTAATAACCAGTGATTTTCATCAGGTTTAACTTCTGAATCTGTGATGAGTATTTGAGAGCACCAGTAGCTCAATTCTCGTTTGAATCCGCGAATCCGAACATAATCACCGTCCCATAATCTTAGGACAGAAGCGAAAAGAGTCGGGTCTCTGTTTTCAATCATTAAATCAATTATATATCTTGGAGTCTTTTCAGTTTGCTCGTGAGGTTCCGGTAATATTTTTCCATTCAACCAATCAATCATACATTTTGTAAAACTCCAATTATCATCCTTGGATTCTTGGAATTGGTAAGCACGTAATAAATGGAAGATAAATAAAACATTCGAATTTGAATCTTGTAAACCAATTTCTGCTAATGAATCCATCACCCCACGGGAACGATCAGATGCTAAAAATATTTTAGCTGAAATAGCTTGAACCTCATCCCATTTACCCAATTGGCACACATCTTCCAAATCGCCCAAAAACCCTGTTAAACCAATTCCATCTTTCGCAGCATCTTCAAGAATTGATTCATCATCATTCCTAAATTTAAAGCCCAGTAAATAATTTGCAGCAAATTGAAGAAGTGGTTTTGATGGGTTTTCTCGATCATCTCCTATCAAATTTTTAATTGAATTAATGACGCAAACAGGGTGCATTTCTTGAATAGAAGTTTGGATAACAGAAACACTGCAATATAAAAGATCATTTAAACATTCAACGAGTTCAGTTCCCCTTAAATCTTGAGAAAGGGCTTCTTTACAGGCTTGCCTGTTTTTAGATAATAGTGCAGACCGGAAGGGTGAATCAGGCATTTATTTTTAAAATCTAAAGATTATTTTTTCTTTTTTTTGGTTGGACCCAAATACATAAAAAATTGAAGTGAAAACCCGGTTGATCTTGAGAATTGTGTGGGCCATCCTTTTATTTTATGAGGATAGTTTTTATATCCATACCCATATTCATTCACGACCGTTGTATCAGATGGATTCCAATTTCCAGCCAATACTTTTGATAAAGGCATGGATCTAAAATCATGAAAATACCCAATTTCAAATCCCCATTTAGTGCTGAGTCTCCGTCCATAAAGCATGCCAAATCTCGTACTACTTCTACTGACCCCATTATAAAAACTTCCATTTGGGATATACATGCAACGGTATCCAGTCCACGCCACACCAAATGGATTTTTCTTAGTAATACGTTTAGACCCTTTGAATTTATAATAGGTAAAATCAAAACTTGAATTTGGGGAAAGATTATAGGCCAAACTAAGGACATCCCATGCTCGACCCCTTTTAAAAAGAACTCGATTTATATCAATTCCAGAACCGGAAAGTGGAATCCCTGCACGAAATCCAACATCCGTGTATTGTCCTAGCCCCTTCCGTACCCAAATAATAGGAATAACATTTTCCAGAGAAAAAGTAAATCCCATATTGGATTCACCCTTTTTCGGCATTTGAGGGAAAACCGGTGGATGAGCAGCACACCCGGCTCCCCAAAGGAGAACTGCGATGTAAAGAAGGAGTAGATTCCGTATTGTCATATCAGAGAAAATACAGAAATCTCTTGATAGAATAAACCGGAAAAGAAATTAGTTATTTTAAATAAATCATTTTCCTGCTAAAAATTGCAGGAGGGCGATTATCAACCTGAGCATGGATTGTAAAAAAATAAATGCCTGTAGAACGACCTTCACCTTGCCAATTATAATGGTAAGAGCCAGATGTCATAAATTCACGTTCCATGAACTTATCATGAATTCGACCCGTGGCATCTGTGATATATAAAGTGACCGTGGCATCATCTAAAAGATCAAAAGAAATGCGTGTCTGTCCATTAAATGGATTGGGATAATTTTGGTACAGTACAAATAATTCTGGTAATAAATCGGTTTTAAAATATTCTTCAACGGGTTCATTTGTCATACCTAGAGTTGTTGATTCTGAATATTGCCAAGTTCCGCCATCGGGAATTCTATTAATTGCCATGGGCAATGAGTCCAAAAGTAAATATTCTATTGTTGAGCTTGTTTCATTCCCATGACTTAAAAATGTGACCAATATTGGGAATTCTATTTCGTCACTCACAGTTAAAGATGAATCTCGGAATTGAATTCCAAAACCTGACATGGGTTCAATGTCCCAAATAGGTTCTTCATTTATATTGATTGAGTACTGTTCTTCAAAATCTGTTTCGCCTGTAATTTCAAGTCTGAGATGTCGTTGATAAGGATCCCACGTTAATTCATTCAACCAAAGTTCTGTTGGAATTCGTCCAACTTTTATGAGGTTTGTGGTATCTAATGGGATGATATCACCTTCCAAAGTAAACCTGACAGATATTTCAAAAAGTGTAGGTACTGATTGAATAAAAATATTATCCATCATAAGATCAACCGTGTTCCAATGTTTAGGAATTGGAACCATTATGTTGGATTTATTTTCCATTAGATGATCACCCAAATCGATATATTCTTCACCCGAAAGTAAGAAAATCTCAGAGCTACTTAATTGTTCCGGATGAAAAATAACACATTCTAAATTCTTTTCGTATTCATCATCAATATGATATCCCACCAATCGAATGGGCGCAATTGAATCTAACCTTTTCAAAACGAACGGGTAAACATCATATAGTTTATTCCACTGAACTTTCAAATCCGTTACAGTTTTGACCAATTCATCCTCCCAAGAATCGGGACCAAGAAATAAATGATTCCGCATAAGCAATTCATAAGATGAAAGATCTGTCATCAAAGATTCATTTTGAATAATATCATCTAGTAATTGAAGAGGAAGTTCCAACTGTTTTAATTGTTCGACGCGTATTGTCTCAAACCAAGCATGCTCAGCATTTTTGTCTGTGCTAAATAATCCCAAGATAGAATCAAAATTTAAATCCGGATTTTGAAGGGTTGCTTTCAATTTGATTTCGAATAAAACTAATTCATCCATTGAATTAATGGTCGATTTAAAAGCTAAAGAATCTTCTACAGGAAGACATGTGCCAAATGCCGGTGTTAAAATATCACTTAAAACTAATTCCCCAAACATATCTTCAATCTCGAGTTTATAAAAATACCGAATATTTGGATCACAATTCAAATCCAAATATTTTGTTTGGTCGGGTGGTAAAACTGCTAATAGTTCAAAATCAACTTGGCCGGATTCTTTCACGAAAAGTTTAAATTGATTTGGAAGGATCGTTTCAGGAAATGTCCAGTCAATTAATAATGAACCTTGACCATCGTAAACGGAAATTTCTACGGGAAATGATTGTGCATCATTTTGTTGGGGCTGTTCAGCACCAACAAAACAAAAGACAAAAACGGCTTTCAGTGTGTTGATTATTAAGTTGCGTCTCATAGAGTAATCGTTCAGGCGATATACAATTTCGAGGTATTTTTGAAAGGAGGCAAGACATTCCTCCATGAGAAATTAATTTATTTTAAAAAAGTGACTTTTTGATACTGGACGCTTTGATTTATTGTGGATCGAATAAAATAAATACCGCTGGAAATGTTCAAAGCTTGCCAATATAATTTTTGATTAGTTTGGAATAAAACACCTGAATAAAGATTTTCTATGAATTTCCCGTTTACAGTAAAAACATCCACGGTTATACTAGAACCTGGAACACCCGAAATATCAATTGTTAAAGATGGATTAAAGGGGTTAGGATAAGTATTGATAATATAAAACGAATTTGGAATACTATTGTCATTCCCGATGCTAGCTGTATGATCGTATTCAATTGCTAATGCAGCATTCATAATACCATATCCATAACTATTGTCCGGTTCTGATGATTGGGATGCTGTCATCATAACTGCCTCTCGAACTTCCATGGCTGACCATTCAGGTTTCGCTTGGCGAACCAATGCAACGGCACCACCCACAAGTGGGCAAGCTAATGATGTTCCACTCAATTGTGTGTAAGTTGTCGTACTATTCGGACTTACACACCAAGTGTAGGATCCTCTTGCACACACTTCAGGTTTGATTCGTCCATCAAAAGTTGGTCCATGAGAACTGAAACTGGCAATAACTCCATTTTCTCTTACCGCGCCCACAGCAATAACAGAATCTGCATCGGCTGGAGCAATGATGTAATACCAACTATCATTTCCGGAATTACCTGCAGCCGTCACACAGACCATGCCGAGCCCAACTGCAATATCCACTGCATTGGTTGTTACAGCGGTATTGCCATCCATATCTTCATAATCATACCAATCTAAATATCCCAGTGATGTGGTTACAACATCCGCACCATTTGCTTCTCCCCATTCAAGTCCAGCAACATAATTATCTTCTTCCTGTTGGATTTCTTGGGAAACATCTTCCGTTTTGGCAAGAAGGAACTCTGCATCAAATGCCACCCCGATTAATTCACCTGGCGCATTTGCAGCGATTGTAGATAAAACTGCAGTACCATGATTGTCTTGTCCATTATTGGCTTCATCATCGGTCTCATTGGCTGTTTGATTATCATTATTAATCACATCCCATTGTTCAATTACATTAATATTTATCATGGAATTGTGTGTTAAATCAAATCCAGTATCCATAACAAGAATTCGAACACCTTCGCCAGTATATCCAGCATTGTGAAGTTCATGAACATTAATTTGTTCAACTTGTGCTTGAGCATTTCCATAATCCAAATCACGGGTATTAGATGAATTTTCTAATTCATTTTGAAACGTCTCTTTTTTATATCCGATAACCGGTTCAATTTTTTTAACACAAGATAACTCAGCAATTTTCTTTAAGTCAGTTTTTTGACAAATAATTGAAACAGCATTTAACCATCTACTTTCATTTTTTATTTCAATTCCAAGATTGGTAATCTGATTTTTATAAGTTGGAGATACATTCAAGTCCAGCCATAGATGGTTTGATGCAACATTACTTTTCTCTCGTCGGTCCATGGCTTTTTTCGAAATATCGTGTTTGTCTGAATCAGCTTTATCAACAAAATAAACCCAAACCCGATACAGATTATCTCGTTTTCCAAAAGTAAAATTTTTGGAATCAATTTTTTGGCTGAAAAGAAGTGTGACCGAAAGTATTGTTAAAAAATATTTCATTAAATCTGTCCTATAATAAGGTTCAGTATGGATAGTAAATCATCTAAATCCAAGATACCATTTTCATTAAAATCACAAAATTCTAATTGTGAAGAGTTTGCATCTCCTCCAAAAAGCATCAGGTCGGCGATGCCTAAAACATCATATATATTCACAGAATTATCAAAATTAAAATCACCCATAGTTCCTAACTGAAATCCTGAAATTGTAAAATTATCGACAGTAAAACCATTGCCACCAACATAATTATCTGAAGTTTGAATGAATCGGAATCCCGAAATCTGACTGTTATCTAATTGATCTAAATCAACAGTTTCTGATACCCAATCTTCTTGAAGTCCATCATATCCAGGTTCATCTATGGGTTGAGCGGGTTGCCCCGAGCCAGATTCTGTGAAATTACCTGCAAGGCTCACCCATCCAAGTCCATCTACATCCGCTTGAAATCGTACAAAATCCCAATTGGATTCAATATCCCAAAATGCAGTAAATGTTACCGTTGGAATAGAGAGATTTGATAAATTTAACTCAATTTCAATTTCTGCAACAGATTCTTGTCCTTCATCATAATCCCCATTCGGACTATCTGACATTGCATAATCCCCAGTTGAAGCATCCGTTGTTAATCCCCAATCACCCGTCACATACCAATTTGAAATCCCATTCTCAAATCCATCAAAAAATAAAATTTCTGGTTCACCGATTAATATATTAATAGTATCTTGTCGAGTAAAAGTGCCAGGGCTCTCTATAGAAACTATCAGCCCCGTAAAAAAACCATTTTGTGCATCAATTGCTAAGGATACACCTACATTAATTTCTCCAGATTCACGGGCATTTAATCCATTAATAACATAATTCGATTGGGGAATAATCGCCCAATCATTTAAAGGTAAAATTTCAATTTGGATTTCTTGATTCAAATCAGTTAACCCTCGATTTTGGATTTCAAATTCCAACTCAAAATCATTTCCAGCGTAATAGAAATTCTGACCAAATTCAGCTTCGACTAAAATCAAATCGGCGCCAGCCACAAATGAGAATATTTTATTGGGGTGAACTTGATCTTCACATAAAGACAAAATATCATCTTCTGATGGCCAAAAGCCCTGTGAATAAGATCCAACTTCTGGCGTAAATGCCACTAATTCTTGATCACCAAAACTCCAATCAACTGCATCGCCATTTACCGTATAGCCTATCAATTCAAATCCAGTCCCAACGGGATATCCGTTGTATCGAGCCATTTCATTGCCAATATCTCTATGTGTCGTTAAATCGGGTTCATCTGGCAAACTCGCATCACCAAATGCATGGATATAAACGTTTGTGTATGTGTGATAATGCATGACATTCATAAACTCGTGGTCAATAACAAAATCACGAACAGATTGAGTTTCCGGTTCAGAAAATGCAGAATCTCCACGATAAACTGCAGAACATGGGTCTGGTGATGAACCAGTATTATTGGCACCCCACCCATAACTATAATTCCTGTTTAAATCAACGCCACGTCCCGTATCATTACCACAATTCGTATCCAATCTATTTTTGCGATGCATACCACCACCACTCGGCTGAATGGTTTCGTTGTAAACGTAGCCATCGGGGTTAACGATAGGTATAAACCAAATCTCTCGTTCATTCACTAAAAATGTTAATTCTGAATCCGTTCCATAATTTTCGCCTAGAAGTTGAACAAAATAAATAAGATTCATCATCCCAACCGGTTCACGAGCATGGGTTAAGGATGTAAATAAAACTTCCGGTTCATCCTCATCTTCTTCAGGGTTATCAGACACCTTAAAAGCCCATATATCTCTACCTTCAACTGATTGCCCTAAAATTACTCGTTCCGAAATTATTTCTGGATAAGCGGCTTGAAGTTCATCAAACCGATCGTTCAATTCATCTAAAGTATAATTTCCCATCATGGATCCGAGTGGAAATTCACGTGATGAAGATGGAATATTTCTTTTGCGATAATGTTGGGTCATATTCGGAATTAATATTTCAATATTTATTCCATGGGAGATTAAAAATATTGTTTGGTCTTCCGTACTTGTTACATCAATAAAGTACCCTTTTTTACCTGAAATATGGTCCAACGGAATCCCTGCTTTCCCAACAATTTCTAATGTTTCAGATGTAGGATTAAATACACGAACAGATTGATATACATCACTTGCAAAGATGACTTGGATCAAAAAGATAAATCCAACACTTATTCCATTTATATTCTTAAACAAGTTAAACGCTTTGTTTAATCCAATCGGTAGTTACAGATTTTGGACGAGTGATTGGAATACCTAAAGCACGTTCCCAAACCATTTGTGATATCATACCCATGGTACGAGAAATGCTAAAAAGAACTGTGTAAAAATTGAATTCTTTCAATCCATAATAATATAACAATGAACCAGAAGCAGCATCAACATTGGGCCAAGGATTTTTTGCTTTACCATGTTCTTGCAATACATCCGGTACAACATTGAAAAGTCGATCTACAATTGTAAAAATTTCATCATTCTTAATATTAGATTGACCAAAATTTATAAATGCAGTAAATCGTGGATCAGAGCACCTTAATACTGCATGACCATACCCTGGAATTACACGTCCACTTTTTAAACGATTCCAGCAATATTCTCTCAATTCATCTTCAGTGGGAACACCATTAAAATCATCCCGAACACTTAAGACGAATTTCAAACATTCTTGATTTGCCAATCCATGTAACGGTCCCGCCAAACCATTTAAACCAGCAGAGACAGCATAATAAGGATCGGACAATGCAGATGCAACTGTATGAGATGCAAAAGCACTTACATTTCCACCTTCGTGATCACAATGGAGCATAAAATATAATTTCATGAGTTTTTCAAAATCGCCTGTTTCATCTGGCAACCCTGTCATGTGAACAAAATTCCCTGACCAATCTTTAGTAGAATCTGGAGCAATCCGTTCACCTTTGTTAAATCGCATGCGATAAATTCCTGCACCTAAAGTTGGGAGTTTTGCCAATAATCTAATCCCGTCTTCTAGTATAGCTTCCCAAAATTCTGTTTTTGGCATTCCATTATCATATTTTTCACGAAATACACTTTCTCCCTGCATGGCCAAAATAGCTGTATTAAATAGGGTCATGGGATGAGAATCATCGGGCATTTCTTTCAATACATTCCACACATAATCCGGCACCTCTAAATGTTCAGAATATTGAGATTTTAAATCACTTAATTCAGCATCATTAGGTAAACGACTGGTGAGTAAAAGATAGAAAACTTCCTCTGGAGAAATATGAGTGATATCTAGTAATGGCATCCCACGGATGATGAGACCTTTATCTGCAGAAACGGATGAAGTGTCGCAAACAAAAGCTTTAATTCCACGTAAACCCGAAAAGGCTTGAGCGACTGTGACTTCACTAATTTTCTGGTCCCCTTTAGTTGCAATTAAATCTTTAATCTCTTTTTGCATCACCGGGATCTGGCGTTTTATTTCTTGATTAAGCAAACTCATCCTTTAAGCCTCAATATAAATGATTAATAAATAATGGATGAATTTAATCAAACCATCTTGTCTAAAAAACGAATCACATCGTCAAATGACTCAACGACTTTATCCGCTTTTTCTATAACTGTAGTACGTTTAATATTTTCAGTAAATGCTAAAAAATTAACGTGATTTCCCAATAATTTCATTTCGGCATCTGTATTTCCATCACCAACCATGACTATCTCCCCAGCTAATTCCATTAATTTTGCATGAAAAACTTTACCTCCCGATCGGCTGAAAGGATTGTCCTCATCTACTCCAACAATATTTCCCGACTCCGAGTAAATAAAATCATTCGCGTGAATGTGATTTTGTGGAATACCTAACAAATCAGCACATGGAAAAATTGCTTCTCGAAATCCCCCTGAAAATATTTGAATATGTTTGGCATGTGATTTAATCCAATCCAAATTATTATTAAATGAATGAGAAATGGATTGAACCAAGGATTGACTTAACTCAACGACGTGCTTTTTTTTGCCCTCCAACAGGGCTAATCTTTTTTGAAGTGAATCCTGAAATGTGATTTCCCCAGACATTCCCTGATGGGTTAATGATTTAATCTGAGAAATTCTAGATGCTTTTTCGGGATGATCTTTAAGAGAAATTTCAGCCAATATATCCAAGGATTCAACTTGAACAACTGTACTATCAAAATCCAGAATCAGAGTCCAGTGTTGCTCCTTCATGATTTAGAATAGTTTTCGGGCGTTTTCAAGATCTTCTATAAAATCAATTTCAAGGCAAGGATAGCCAGATACATCTTCAAAATTGACATCTGTTTTTTCCAATAAAGGCTGGATTCCAGCTTCGAAATAATCATTCACACCGCCAGCATCAATGAGATTTTCCAATGATTTTGCAAACAACTCCGTGAATTCATGAGACAATTTTGCAACGCCAATAAATTCACCGAGACACTGAGATTCAATAAGATCTTTTCCAATGGCAACAATCCTATTTCCGCCCCCATCAATCACTTTTACTTCTTCTCTTCCACATACTTTTGCGTCAACAGCTAATGCTGTTTTATAAGGAGAATTCACTGTTTGTTCTAATAACGCTTTTGGATAAACCACATCAGCATTCATAAGAACATGATCGTCTGACCTTAAAATATCTCGACCAATATGAACCGAATAGGCTGTATTAGTTTCAAAATAATGATGATTCACTAAAAAGGTAAAATTCAAATTGGGAAAATTCAATGTTACATGTTCCATCAACATTTCTCGGTGATACCCAACGATCATGGTAACATCTAAAATGCCGATGCTTTCCAACGCTTCCAGTTGGTAATGAATAATAGGTTTCCCACCGACGTCAAGAAGACATTTCGCGGTTTTATAAGTGTGAGGATAAAGTCGACGTGATACGCCTGCGGCTAGAATAAATGCTTTCATAATGTCAGAAAATTACCCGATTGAATCGCTTTCACCAATTGGAATTCCAAAAGATTCTAATGCATTCAAAACCCTTTGCGCGGCTTGCCCATCACAACGTCCAAGAAATTTTGTTTTTGCATTTTTTCTTTCATCAGAATTAGTTGATGGGTTATGTAATGATTCCTGAATAAGTCCATTCAATTGTTCCGGTGAATTACAACGAGTGGTAAAATTGATCTGTGCTAGCCTGTCATGATCCATTCGCTTTTTTAATTGACCAGGAAAAAGTTTATACTTGAGTCTTAATGTGGAATAGGTGGTTTGAATGATTGGACGATTAAAAGGTAAAAATTCAAAAAGAGTAGATGAGATATCGGAGATCATCAAATCTGCTTTGGCGTAAAAAGGCAAAATATTATAATGTTCGAATTGGATAATTTCAATATTCGATTGAGCTTGGATTGCTAATTCGAGTAGTAGTCGAATTTTTATATAAGTTGGATTTGTCCAATAAAAATGATGGAGTTTTATTTTTAGGTCTAAACCATTAATCGGGTTCAAATATGGAATTGTTTTTTGTAAAGATGATGGGAAATATGTTGGCGCATATAAAACGTTGACCTTTTCATTTTTATATTTTTCAATTGAATCAAAACCATCCAGTTTTGTAAATCCAGTTGACACAGCTGGAAATCCTTTTTCTTCTAATATTGCTTTACGTTCATCGGATTCAACACAAATCAAATCCATGTCTTTTGTTAAGTCTGAATAGTAAGATTGCTTCAATCCAATCCCATGGTAAATCATGACTGAAAATGAATTAACTGATTTAATAGACGATAAACTGGATTTATTTCCAACAAAAATCAAATCAAAATTCATCTCTTTTAAAATTTGTCTTCGTTGCGGTTCAAAATTCCCATGAACATTTTCAAGACCCAATCTGTTCATTTCAAAATCAAATAAATCTCTTTCGATTTTTGGAACAGAAATATTTATTGAACCAAATAAATCATGTTTTCCCGTCATTTTCAATTTTTGAATGACAGGCTCAAACTGTGGTAAATAATATAAATGGTCGTGTTCAAAAAGGATTTTCATTCTTTCACCATTTTCCGAATTTTCCGTTTTCGTAACCAATTTGGAGACTTTTGTTTAAGTCCATCCACTTCGTCGGAGTGAATGACTTTTTGAATTATTTTCATAACCCTGACTGTAGAATTCCCATCGGTAAAAGGATGCAAATCTTCTAAATATTCTTTTCGATTTATTGAGAATTCTTCAGGATTTTCTAAACATCGCGTAATAGCACCAATCAAATCCATTGGCTCATGAATATTAATTCCTTTATCCAGTCTCGTCTTTGCATTAACTGTTATTATGGGACGATCAAAAAGTAAAAATTCATACAAGACCGAAGATGTATCACCAAGCAACATATCAGAAGCTGACATCCAAGGTAAAATATCCAAATCATCTATTACTTTCAATTTTTCTGATACAAGAGTTTGATACTTGTTTATCGTCTCCTTTTTTTCCAGATCGTGAAATTTGACTATCCATTGCCAATCGTAAGTTTGTAATGATTTTATTATTGGAAAAAGATTTTGAGCTGATGTGTATTTAGGTGAAAAAGTCGGGGCATAAAGAATTGTTTTTTTAGTCGGATCCAATCCCAGTTTTATTTTTGATTCTTCAATTGTTTCATTCAAGTCTATTGAATCTAATTTTGACCATCCTGTTTCTTTTACCAAAAATGATTGATGTTTTTTTTGCAAATCGTTGAATCCACTTGTCATGACCGGCCCGGGCGTGCAATAAAGATCAAAAAAATCAGTAATGTCGTAGTGCCCTTTTTTTTCCTCACCTAATCCATGAAAGATTTGCACTTTGAGCCCTGGCCAAAAATCAGGAACTACATTCCCTGGGACAATTACAGCATCAGGCTCAAATTGCATAACGTCATTAGTTGAAGTTAAGACTGACCCAATAACTTTCACCGATTTTGCAGAACTTGCTTTAAACCATGAGACTTCAATGTTTTCTCTTTCACAATAAGATCGGATTGGATTCAATACGGAAAATGAATAGGGTTTTGTTATAAATAATAGAACCTTCAATTAGCCTCTTTTTTCTAATCGGTCAATAATAGCATCCCGAACTCGTTCCCATGTCTTGACATCTAATTTGATTAGCATTTTAACTTGGTATCCCCACTAAAATATTCCCAATTTTCAAAATCAAATCTTGAAAATTGTAATTTATCCACTAATATTTTGAATATGCAAAGTTTTTAATCTGTACTATTAGCAAGTAAATTCTTATTCAAATTTTAAAAAATATAAGGGAGAAACAAATTATTAAAAACTCAAATATAGCAGAATCTCTATTAAATATTTTATCACCAAAAAAACAATATGTAAATATAAAAAATAGTATTAGGCCATTACCGGTAAACCGTTAGTGTGGATCTGAGTTTAAAGATAACATCTTCTATCTTAAATCTGCTGGAAACTAATCAAAGCATAAAATAATAATTAATGTACTTTATTGTTGAAGATTGCCCTAAAGGCTTGTGTAATAGTATGTGGGCTGGATTAAATATCTATACTTATTGTTTACAACATTTTTATTCAGTTAGTATTCCAGCATTTGAAAAGCATCATAAATTATTTAATTTGAAGGAATTATTACTTTCATCAAATCAACCTGGTCTCCAAGACTATCTATACATTAATAAGAGACCTTGGTACCTAAATAAAAAAATTTTAGATATTATTGGCATAAAATCAAAAAAAATATCTGATAGTTATTCATTTATAGAAAAATTATTAAATATTAGAAGAATAAAAAGTTGGAAAGAATTATCTCAAAATTCCAATAAACACTTTATCGAGAATCGAGAATTTATCCGTTCTAAAATATTCCCATATTCAATTGTAATTGATAAAATAAATTCATTGTTCCCAAATGATAATTCACAAGTATTAGGAATGCATTTAAGAGGTGGAGATTACCGTTATTGGAGAAATGGGAATTATTATTTTAATGAAGATCTTTTTATTAATTTTATTACTAATTATTTAGAACAAGATGTTAATAGAAAATGTTTTATTGCAACTAATGAAAAAAAATGGTCTGAATTATTAATAGATAATTTTGGTGAAAAAATAATTATTGGGGGAGATCCAATTACAGATTTATGGGGTTTAGCCAACTCTAATTGGATTATTGGTCCACCATCTACTTTTAGTATGTTTGCATCATTTTGGAAGAATACACCTTTGAGGATAATGTTGTCGCCACAAGATTTTAATGATTTAGTTATGCCAAAAGACCATATAATTGCATTAAATATGTTTTCATGTGGTAAACATCTTGTAGATGAAAATGGGATAAACTTTAAATTAGAGTCTATTGCATAATAATAATTAATTATCTGTTCATGTTCTTAATATGCAGAATTTCTAATCAGCACTATTAGCTTGTAAATTCCTATCAAATATTAAATGAAATAAGAGGAAGAAATTATTAAAAATTCTAAATTACTACAGTCTCTATCAGAAAAATTATTACCGAAAAAACAATATGTAAATTATGATAATAGTATTATTCCCTTACCCGAAAACCGTTGGTGTGGACCTGAATTTAAAGATGATATATTCTACCTTAAATCTGCTGAAAATGAATCAAGGCGAATAGAAAATAATTTTTTTTGTAATCAAGATAGCAAGGTATTGGATATTGGCTGTGGACAAGGGCGTCTGCCTATCGGAATCCTTCGAAGACTTGGTTCTCTTAATTATCTTGGATTAGATATAGATAAAAATTCAATCCAATGGTGTAAAAAATATATTCAGAATAAAAACGCTAGCTTCCTATTTAAACATCTCAATATTCATAATGAGAGGTATAATAACGAAGGGGTAAAAATAGATAATAATTTTAAGTTTGAACTTGAATCAGGGTCTTTTGATATTGTCTACCTTTATTCAGTATTTTCTCATACAACCGAACATGATATGAAAATTTATTTAAAAGAAATTTCACGCATTCTTAATACTACAGGGATGCTATTTTTCACCACTTTTGTTGAAAATAATATTCCCAATTTTACCATAAATCCCAAGGATCACCACTTAACCATTTCTGGGCCACTTCATGTTGTGCAATATGAAAAAAATTATTTGTTTTCTATTTTAAAAGATTACGGTTTTACTATTCAGAATTTTTCCCATAAAACTGAAGCAGATGGGCAGAGTGCAGTATATTTGAAAAAATAATATTTTTTAAATACTCTCATTATATTTTGATATACATTGAATCAAAGTATTAACCCTATTTTCAAATGTATGCTGGCCAATAATTGATCGAGCTTTAGGCAATGATTTTAACAGTTTATGAGTGATTGTGTCCAATTCTTCTTTTGTTTCATAGCAAAAAACACTTTCGGGGAATAAGGATTCCAACTCCGAAATTTTATCACTCACTATTACTGAGCCGGATGCAACACCATCATAAATTCGATTGGAAATGAATCCATTTACCTTCATATCCTGCCAATGGTCATTTAATAATATTTTTGTTTGATTATATATGTTATTTAATTGGGAATTGGGAATAAGAGTACCGCCCAGTAATTCAGTATCCAAAAATTGGGCCCAGCCCCATCCGAATACTTTCAGATTGAATGGAGTTGGAAGTAAATCACGTAAGATTTGCCTGAAGATATTTCGTGAATTCCCTACAAATAGTAAATCATATTCCTTCGCTGGATTTTGAAGAGGATAAAACATTTCAGGATCAGTACACTGATTCAATACTTTGATATCTACAGATGTTTTTTTACCTATTTCTCTAGCAAATTTTGTTGAAGCAACAAATACATGATCAAATAACTCAAGTTCGGATATAGTAATTTCATTCGGATGAGAAATGAGCCACATGATATTTAACTGATCCGGATCCGGAATATATTTTGTTAATCCTCTGAGTGTTAAAATGATATCCTGTTTTTTCCCACAGTTTTTCCATTCTGTTTTGCATTGGATAATGGCTCTATATCCACGTCTTTCAAAATACTTTTTAAGGCCATACGCCAAATGAAAATCACCCCATTCGTGAGCAACACGCCAATAGGGTGCACAAATTTTAATAAATATTTTTCTTTTTTCTGAATAACTCCTAAAATAATTATAAAATGATTCTCCCCCACGGATTATCTTTTGAAGAAATAACGGAAGTAAATATTTAAATAAAACTCTAATGATTAATCGACTTGATTCCCTTTTCATTAAATTTTAATTTTTAGAAATAAATGACTGGAATGGCTTGAATAAAATACATTTTAAATATCGTGAAACACTTCTGGAAACAATCCCAAATTGGAAACTCTTTTTCACTAAATCTTTTGCTTTCCGAAAATTCCTGGAATGATAATATTTACTGGAAAAACTTAAATAAGTATTTCGTCTGAGTCTTTTTTCCAATTCTTCAGAAATTAAACCTTTGAATAAGTGATTTGCTTTTGGAATTGTTTTATTAAGAACATGTAACCTAGATTTAAGAACTAAATCAAAATTACTAGAAATAGATTCATCTCGTTTCCGATAATAGGTCAAATTAACATCACTGCAATAAATGGGTTCACATGCCAAAGCAAAACGAATCCACAAGTCCCAATCTTGACAGGATTGTAAAGATTCATCAAATTTTCCAATTTTAATTAAAATATCTTTTCGAACCATAACTGTTGAAGTTTTCACCCAGTTTCTTTTTATTAAACTAAAAAGACGTTTTTCATCTGATAGCGAATTGTATTTAGAAGAAGGATCTTGATGGTTTTTAGAAAGGATATTTCCATGTTCATCGATTGTAGACATATTATGGCAAATCAAAGAAAAGTCGGTACCCGAAAATTGAGCTATTTGGATTTGAAGTTTTTCTGGCTTCCAGAGATCATCGGAATCTAAAAACGCAATAAAATCAGCAGATGATTTTTCTATTCCCTTATTTCTTGTAGCAGGTGCACCGCTATTAATTTCATTAACTATTAATTGGAAACGAGAATCATTCAACCCTTTAATATAATTTTGCAGAACTAAAAGATAGTCTTTGGATGATGCATCATCAATTATAATTGCATTCCAGTCAGTGAATGATTGCTTTAATATTGACTGTAATGATTCTTTTACAAATCTAATCGGAGTTTCATATACCGGAATTATTATATCAATTTTAGGCATTTTTGATAATCAAAGTGAAAAATGATTAATGATAGCATCGGCACCTCTTTTGCCAGAAGAGAAATCATTTGTATCAAAGGCAGAATGAATAAATGATTTTTGATTGGTAATAAAATCCGGGTGATCCTTAAAAATAGAATTTAATTTATAAGGGAAATCACTAAAATTTGAAATAACATTCCCGAATTCCCATTGTGGAAAGTCTTGCTTTTTTTCCCTTTTTAAGCCATGAGAATTCATAAATAAACAAGGTTTTGGTTCATTTAAAAATTCAAATACTTGGCTACTTACGTCTCCCAAGTACGCATCCGCTATCATCGTATAAGTCATATCAATCAAGCGGTGACTTCCAAGGTCAATATGAATATGAGGCGCTATTTGATATTTATTCAATTTCAGCCAACGCTGTTTCCACTCTTTGATCAAAATATGTGGCGCAAAAATCAAATTGTAATCCGGTGAACTCAAAAAGAAATCCAAAACTTTTTTTCCCCAATCATACCAGGACGATACTTTTTTATTCCAATGGGGGTTATAAATAATTGTTGGTCTTTTCTCTGGGAATATGGAATTAAATGTTTTTTTATTCCGTTGAATAAAATCAAATTTTGGGTAGCCGATCACCTCCCAATTCTCCTCATTGACCAACTCAGATTTCACTAAATCTTCTGCCATATTTTTTCCTGGGAGTAAAAGCAAATCATATCTTTTTAACGAAGATTGAAAACCATAATCACGGACACCAATTCCATGAAATGTAAAAACATATTTAGGATGATTTACGCTGAATTGATCAAAAAGACGGTGTGTTTCAAATGAAGTCCCAACAAGTATATCATATTGATCTAACTTATTCGCATATTTTTTCATCATCATTTGAGGACGAGGATATTTTTTTCGCCTGATATTTGCGTATCTATATAAAACGGGACCTTTTAAAAAAACAATTTTGCAAGATTGTCTTGGATATAATATTGCAAGTTCATCAATCACTTTTTTTACAGCATTAGATGTAACTATTAATTCAACATTAAAGCCCAATGACGATAATTCAAATGCAATAGGTACACTATGATAAATATGATGGATATGATGAAAAAATAAAAAACCTATCTGCATTCAAAACCATCCTTAAGAGAAATGGACGGATTATTCATTTATAATAAGTTTGTAAAGTTTTGCATACAATCCTCCTCTATTAATGAGGGATTCATGGTTTCCTGTCTCTACAAGTTTTCCTTTATCTAAAACAATGATTGAGTCAGCCTGTTGAATAGTTGATAGCCGATGTGCAATTACAAGTGTTGTTCTATCTCGCATCAAGTTTTCTAAAGCTATCTGTACTTTACGTTCAGATTCTGTATCTAATGAAGACGTGGCTTCATCCAAAATTAAGATAGGGGAATTCCGAAGAATGGCACGGGCAATAGCCAAACGTTGTCTTTGTCCTCCTGATAATCTGACTCCTTTTTCTCCAATGATGGTTTGGAATCCTTTTGATTGTTCTATAATAAATTCATAGGCGTTCGCTGCTTTCGCTGCTGATTTCAACTCATCCTGTGAATAATCTTTGATGCCATAGGTTATATTGAATTCAATTGTTTCGTCAAATAAAATAGTTTCTTGGGTAACAATTCCCATTTTTTCTCGGAGAGATCGCAGTTTTATATCTTGAATATTATGGCCGTCTATCAAAATTTCACCAGATTTAACTTCATAGAAACGGGGAATTAAATCAGCGATAGTAGATTTTCCAGCACCGCTGGGCCCTACAAATGCCACCACTTTCCCTTTGGGGATAGTGAAAGTAACATCTCTTAAAACAGTGTCACCTTCCTCATATTTGAATCCTACATTTTTGAATTCTATTTGATTCGAAAATGAGTCAATGCTAATTGAATCAGGTTTGTCGGCAATATCGGGGGGGGTATCCATAATTCTGAAAACACGTTCTGCTGAAGCAGCACCTTTTTGAAGATCAATGCTCACATTTCCTAATATACGAACAGGACCGAGAACGCTAAACAAAATAAGAATAAAGCGAATAAAATCTTCTGAACTCATAGTGCCGGCAACTAATACGTCCAATCCGCCAATCCAAAGTAAAAAGACACCTATGATTGTACCAATTGTTTCAGTAATAGGTGATGCAGTTAATCTTAATTTTGACTGGCGAAAGACTAGATTGTAATAATGATTTTGTTCATTAAAGAAACGGCTTTTTTCAAATCCTTCAGCTCCAAATGCTTTTACCACACGAATTGAATTTAATATTTCTGTCAGAATTCCCATAATGCCTGCTATCTGTTCGGCTGTACGTTTCGCTTTCCGTCGGATACTTCTGCCTATCCAAAAAATTACACCCGAGGTAAACGGAACGATAATCAAGGCAAAAAATGCCAATTTCACATTGATGATAAATAACAGTGAGACAAAAACTAATATATTAATGGGTTCAACGAAGGCTTTATGAAAACTAGTTCCAAATGCAACTCTCATGTTCGCTACGTCAGACAAAACTATAGATGTCAATTCACCGGTATTAGCTTTATCAAAAAACGACATGGATAACTTATGAAGATGGTTGTATAAATTATTCCTGACTGAATTGATTAAGTTTAACTGCACAAACGTCAAGCAAATATTTTTAAGATATAGAAAAATGTTTTTAACCAGAAAAACAAAGAGAATGGTTAAACATAATATTTTCAATGTTTCTCTTGGTGTGTCTCGCAAGATAAGTTCATTTGTCCAATATTTCAGTTGATCATTGAAGCTCATAATCTCATTAGATAAAGCTTTATGGTTTGCTAATAATTGATCAAAATCGGATAAAATGTTGTTGATTAATGACGCAGTTAGCCAAATAGAAAGACTATTGAACACCACATAAATCAAAGAGGCAATAGTTGAAATCAGTAAGACAGGCCAATACGGAAAAACTAATTTCCCCAGTCGTGTATAAATTCTTTGTGACATCTTCTAAAACTTAACCAGAGTAAACCATTTTTTGATGTGGAATTTCAGCTTCGTAAAAAATGTTTCCAACCGAATCAAATCCTAGTTTTTTATAAAAAGTAATTACCGATTCTTGAGCATTCAAATAAATTGTTTTTTCATCTTTTAAATCTTTCAGTACAAAGTCCACCAACGCACTGCCAACTCCTAATTTTCTGGCAGATTCAAGAACAGCAAACCGTTCCAATTTGATTCCATCACTTGATTTTCTATAGCGAGCTGTTCCCACTGGCTTTCCTGCTAAAGTCGCTAAATAATAAATTGCATCAATTTTATGGTCATCCATTTCAATCGATTCAGGAATGTTTTGCCCAATAATAAAAACCTGTCTTCTAATAAATAAACACCATTGAGCTTCTTCGGATGTCTCAATAATTTTAATGTCAAAATTCATAGGTCAAATTTCGCTTATTACTTCACAGGTTTCACGAGAAAAAATTAATCAGAAAATTGAGTGTAATAAACTAAAATTATTTCACTAGCCAATCGAGTAGATTCTTAAATCAATTAATTACTATTATTTAAAGACATGAAAACACCAGCTGGTATTTATATCCACATCCCATTTTGCGCTGTAAAATGTATGTATTGCGATTTTTATTCAATCGCTGAAAGAGAAGATTCAATTCCAAGATTTATAAACGCTATTACGACTGAAATTGAACGGTGTAACATGGATGTTTCAGACTGGGGAATTGATACTATTTTTATCGGCGGCGGAACACCGAGTTTAATCGACGGTCACTTTATTGAAAGTATTCTAACATCTCTGCAAAATTCATTTGACATCTCGTCAGTTAAAGAATTTACCATGGAAGCTAATCCGGGGGAATCGCCGAAAGACCGATTAATGGATTTTAGAAGTCTTGGTATAAACAGAATATCTATGGGCGTTCAATCTTTGGAGCCAACCTTATTGAAATTTCTGACGCGTATTCATTCTGTGGAGCAAGTTTTTGAAACTTATGAAAATGCGCGATCAGTGGGATTCCATAATGTGAATTGTGATTTAATTTATTCAATTCCCGGGCAAACATGGGATATTTGGGAACGAGATATGGAACGAATTATAGAACTGGAACCCAATCACATTTCCGCCTATACCTTAACTTTAGAAAAAGGAACTGATCTTTTTAAACTTGTTAAAGATAAAAAAGTTACCATGCCTGAGGATGGACAAACTGCTGAATGGTTTTTAAAAACACATGAGATTATGGAATCTTATGGATATAGTTCTTACGAAATTTCCAATTTTTCAAAACCAAAAATGGAATGCCAACATAACCTCCATTATTGGCGGATTCATCCCTATTTAGCATTCGGACCATCGGCTCATGGATTTGATGGACAAAACCGCTGGAATAATTCTCGATCTATGGATCACTATCTCCAACAAATTGAATCGAATAAATCTCCAGTTTCCATGAAAGAAACATTAACCCAAAAAGATTTATTGAATGAAATGATTGGCTTTGGATTGAGAATGAAAGACGGAATTAATCTTTCAAAAATTCCTGAGAAATTCAAAAATAAATTCAGCGGGAATCTTATTGTTGCAGAAAAAAAATGGGAAGGATGTTTTATTCAAACTGAAAAGTCAATATCACTAACAAAAACCGGAATGGTCTATGGTGATGCGATTGGGGTGGATTTGATGGTGGATTAATTGGATTAAATATTTAATCCAATTAAGGCTTAATTTTCAAAACACTATCTAATACGCAAAGTGTTTTATTTTTTCTCCCTCATCCCCAATTCGCGTCATGGCTTCGATTCCCATTTTCAAATGGAGATCCACATATTTTCGTGTGACTCTTTTATCTGATTCTTCTGTTTTTACACCTTCTGGTGTCATTGGAGTATCCGACACCAAGAGTAGTGCTCCCCGATCAATTCCATTAGCGAATCCCGTAATAAAAACAGTAGCAGTTTCCATATCAATTCCAATGGCTCGGACTTTTCTTAAATATGTTTTGAATTCTTCATCATGTTCCCATACGCGACGATTCGTTGTATAAATAACTCCAGTTCTATAATCCAATTCAGACTCTACCAATAATTGAGAAACATACTTATGCAATTTAAAAGATGGCATGGCTGGAACTTCTTTGGGAAAATAATCGTCACTGGTTCCTTCGCCACGGATGGCGGCGATTGGAAGAATAAAATGTCCTAATTCAGTGGACTTTCTCAATCCACCACATTTACCCAAAAACAAAACACCTTTCGGTTCAATCCCTGATAAAAGATCCATTATCGTTGCTGCATTGGCACTGCCCATCCCATAATTAACAATAGATAATCCATCATGGTTGGTTGCAGACGTCATTGCGCCTCCGCGTCCTTTCACTTCAACACCAAATTTTTCTGCAAATTTATCCACATAATTCTGGAAATTGGTAATAAGAATCCAATCACCGAAATCTTCAGGATTAGTGCCCGTATATCGCTTAAGCCAATTACGTGTAATTTTTTCTTTGTTTATCATGAGCCTTCCTAAAAAAACTTTTTGGGTTATTTTATAAGTCTAAAGTTAATGAAACCGGACAATGATCTGAGCCAAAAACATCTGAATGAATATCTGCATTAAGGCAAATGTCTAACATGCCTTCATTCACAAAAAAATAATCAATGCGCCAGCCTATATTTCTATCGCGTGCACCGGTTCTGTAGGACCACCAGGAATATCGGTCACCTTCTTCATGGAATTCACGGAATGTATCCCGCCATCCATGGGCAACATAGGTATCTAATCTTTCTCGTTCTATGGGCATAAATCCAGATGTTTTTATATTTGCCTGCGGTCGAGCTAAATCAATGGGATGATGAGCCGTATTCCAATCCCCAGTGACAATTACGTTATTTCCCGACTCAACTTGCTCATTAATGATAGGAAGTAACTCATCATAAAAATCTAATTTATAGTGTAAACGGATATCATCTTTTTGACCATTCGGAAAATAAATATTGTAGAGTAGAAAATTTTCATGCTCCGTGATTAATACTCGTCCTTCATTATCATACTTTTCAATTCCGAGGCCTTCTTGTACAAATAAAGGTTCATTTTTACAAAAAGTAGCAACACCACTATATCCTTTTTTTACGCCGGAATGCCAATAAGTATAATACCCATGATCCTTTAAAATCTCTGACGTGAGTTGTTCTTTGTGTGCTTTTGATTCCTGAATACATAAAATTTCTGGCTGCTCTTGATCTAAATAATCCAAGAATCCTTTTTTTACCGCAGCGCGAATTCCATTTACATTCCATGAGATGAGTTTCATTGATTTGTCCTAAATAATTAGAGCAAGTTTAAATGAACTAACCCTTAGACACAAAGACCCATGTTAAGATTTTAATTCCAATAATTTTTGGTGGAGCATTTTGATTTGCTTAACTTCCCCCGCGAAAATTTGGACGAACAAATGCCCCAACAACGAAAAGGAATAGTAAAGCCACGACGTAAGTCGTTTTATCAAGAATACAATTTTGAGATTACAGTTATAATCCTAATTGCACTTGGGGTTTTTCTTCTTGTTGAAGATTTAGAAATCAAACATTATATCTATGAATTCGTTAAAGTGATTTTACTCAGTATTGGCGCTTTTATTAAAATGATGAGAGATGGAACTCTTTTCATAGTTGATATATTTGAAGTGTCAGACATGGTTGGAATTTCACTGATTCTGTTTGCGCTGTTTCTTGTGGCAAATCGCTGGCGGGAAAGAACGATAGAACGTTATTCTAGTTTAAGTGACTGTCCGGAATGTGGGGGTAATTTGCATCGGATCCAACGAAATCAAAATCAAAGATTTACTAGTATGATTTACTTTGTTACTGTTAAACATTATCATTGTAAAGCGTGCGATTACAAAGGCATTAAAATGGCCAAACGATAAAAGGAAAACAAATGGATTTAAAAGAACAAATCATAAATGATATAAACTCAAACTCAATAATTCTTTACATGAAAGGTAGCAAGGAAATGCCCATGTGCGGATTTTCTAATTCAGTCGTAAAAATTCTAAATCATTATGGTGTGGAATACAAAGATGTGAACATTTTGGAAGATGCCATGATTCGAGTGAAATTAAGTGAACATTCCAACTGGCCCACCATTCCCCAGCTCTTTGTAAAAGGTGAATTGGTTGGCGGTGCAGATATTGCAATGGAGCTACACCAAAATGGGCAACTTTTAGATATGTTGGATAAGGCGAATACTGAGGATTAAACGGGTGTTGGAGGTGCTTCACCTCCACACTGCTGTATTGTGAATTGTCTCACAATTGTATACCTTGCAATACATAAACTTCTTTGTTGTAAAAGATAATTTAGACAATTATTTAATTCTGGATCACCATAACTATATTGATCAAAGCACAATGATAAATGGTACATTGTTTGACAATCGTCAATACAATCATGATACCTTTGATTCGCTGCCTAGTATTGATTGAAATATGAAGGTTTGAAATTTTAATCAAACATTAATAAAAGGGTTGGTGTACCCTTCAGCATTTCAATAAATTTCCCGCCGATTCTGTAAAGAATTCACATGAATTTATTTTTGAAAAAAATGTTTCTAGTTCGCCCGCCTAAGGCGGACAAGTCTAGTGGTTATCCCGATTCATCGGGAAGGTTTTCATCCACGTAAAAGGATGATTAGCTTTGGAAGACTACAGTTATTAAGTAATTAGTATTTGGCCCGTTCGTCTAGTGGTTAGGACCTCAGGTTTTCATCCTGGTAACAGGAGTTCGATTCTCCTACGGGCTACACTAAAAGCCCCGTCGAAAGATGGGGCTTTTTTATTAATAAAACTGGTAGGAAGGTTTTCATCCTAGTAACAGGAGTTCCCAGCCTGCTCCCGAAACGCTTAAAAGCGGAGAGCGCTGGCAGGGATTCCTATACGGGCTACATATAAAAAACCCTGCATTTGCAGAGTTTTTTGTTTTGAAGTAAATTTATATTATGCATATCGAACTACATCCTGCAATTGTTCATTTTCCCATAGCGCTCATCTCACTTGCTTATATTTTTCAATGGGTGACAGTACTAAAACCGAATATAGTCCCAAATAATTTGAATTTATGGGTATTGATTCCCGCGGCACTTTCCACATTACCGGCTGTTTTATCTGGTGAAAATGCCGAAGAGAATCTGGGTGAGATTTGTAAAGAAGCCCACAATACATTAGAGAATCATGAACTTTTTGCAAATATGACAACTTGGGGAATTCTTGGCTTAACCCTTATCTGGATTTGGGTGGTCTTAAAAGGGAATTCAAATCAAAAAGTTCAAAAACTATTTCTCGCTTTTTTAACTCTAATATTTATTAGCGTTTGTGTAACCGGATATCTTGGAGGTGAATTAGTTCACAAATGGAATACGTGACATCTATTCATCTCTTTTGACGTACACCAAAAAAGAAGAAGAGTAGCTACTATAAAAGACCCCCAAACCATTTTCCACATTTGAACCTGGTAAAAAATAAATGTTTTGGCCTACGGGGTCTCCACTAAAATAATTAAAATAAGATTCGCTTGTAGATCTAAAAGTCATTAGCTGTAGCCCATAATAATCAAAGTATAACCACATTATTTGTGTAGGGGCCGTTTCAACATTCCATTGCCAAGGATTATACCTGTAGGGAGTATTCTCGTCATCCCTAGGATAACGCCCTTTCCATATTCGAAAACCTAAGGATGTATTATAAATTAAGTTTGTAAAAACACTATCTCTGATCTCGTTATAATTGTAATCAAAAAAACCGCCGCTATCTGGATCTAAAGTACTACTAAGAGAATCAAGTGGCTCTAGTCCTCTCATATCTGCATCTAAAGCATATGAAAGAATTTTAACAGTTTTAATATTATCAGCATCAAAATCAACAGCAAACATAGGATAACTAGCAAAACTTTGTGTAAAGCAATCACCAAACCTATAGGTCACGCTGTCTACGTTAATATTATTATCAGAAATAAAAGTATCTGGGTTTTGAGATAAACTTATTAATTGCATCAATGATAAGTCTTCTAAATTGTTTACATCTATAGTTGAAGTTGGTAAGATTGTACCATCTGGGCATTCATAGTCTCCCATATCATAGGGGGAAATATTCATTTCACTTGGAACTGTTGTTGTTGCAATAACAGAACCCATGTCGTGGTTCACAACTAGGTGATAGGTTTGACCTGGCTGAATGACATACCCCAGATAATTTTCAATACTCTCGGGGCTCGACTCAGCTTGTAAAGGAAAATACTTACCACCACCAACATTAAAAAAAGGAAGAGTGTCTTTTGTTGAATCGTTAATCATAAATACGCTGGCATCATTAATCCATAGATCTTGAGCTTGAATATCTTCTAATAGAGAAGCTGACCTAGAGACTGAAACAGTATCGCTAACTGGTAAATTTGCGACAATAGAGCCGAATACGACTAATTTTTCTTCATACTCTAAACTTTGATCGTTAAAATCACATGAATAAAATATAATATTGAAAAGTATTATTAGATGTAGAAAAGATATTTTCATTTTTAAAACTCCCATGTAAAACCAATAGTTGGCAGTATTGGAAAGAGGCTTATGCTTCTTTCTCTTATTTTACCTTCATCGCTTTCATCGACATTGGTCTCTCCTGGATCTGGCTCACCATTGCCATTCGTATCATGAAGGTCTTTATCCCAGTCACCATCGTCATCTAATCCATTATATGGACTACCGAGTGAATAAGTTTTTCTAAACGTATTGCTTCGATTTAAAGTATTTATAACCTGAAAGAAAAAATCGACATTTGTTTTACCAATCTTTCCGTGATAAACGGCTCCAATATCTAACCGACTATATGGTTCATATCTTCCCGAATTTCGTGTTCCAGGAATAGTTCTGAATAGTTCCTCAGGGCTTTCTGGAAATTTCTGGACATAATAACCCATTATTGGAGTATAGGCCTGACCAGATTGAAGTGCAAATCTCCAATTAGTTTCCCATTTTTTATTAATTTTATAATTTCCTAGTACACTAAACGCATGGGTCCTATCCCAATTAGTATAGTACTCTTGCTCTCCATCTGCATAGACGCTATTCATTATTTTTCGTGAAACAGAATAAGTATAAGCCACCCACCCGCTTAGCTTACCTGACATTTTTTGTCCAAAAAGCTCAAGCCCATATGCATAGCCATCAGCAGGCGTAACGATACTTGCTAAGCTTTCATCAGATACTTGAGCATCTGTTGTGGATCTTGTTTCCTCATATGTGAGAAGGTTTTTTAAGTCTTTATAATAACCTTCTACCTGTATTTTATACATGTTTTTTATATATTCTTCGTATCCAAGGACAACTTGTATAGATTTTCCAGGACTTACAGAGGTATCAGTTGCGATCCAATTATCTAAAATAGAAGGATTAAAATCATCTTGAAAGGTGCTTATAAATTGATGATAATTACCCACTGAAAAGTTAAGATACCTATTATCAGTGATAATATACTTTAAACCTAATCGAAGATCCGGAAATAATGAATCAGGATATACATCATAAAGGTTAAGCCTTAACCCAGGTTCAATAATAAAGAGATCATTCGGTTTATATTTTAACTTGATATATTGAGAAAATTCAATAGGATCAGTTTTTATCTGAAACTGTGTCGAGTCCCCAAATTTATTTGTGTATTCAAAGCCAAGTTTTTTTAATTGCGCTCCAAATTTTAACGTTGAGTTTGATGACTTAAACCATGAGAAATCACCCGAGAATGTTTTATCATCAATTTCGTTATAACTCACTAAACCATTGTCACCTCCCAACCTGAATTCAGTGAAAAAGCGACTATTTGCAATTAAAAAATTTCCAACTAATTTTTCATTGAAAACCCTTCTATAGTGCCCACTAACAGTGTTGTTACCCCAGCGGCCATCTAAACCAAATGTATCAAAAAGTAAATCATCTATTCCTGAATAATAACTAAATGAGATTCGGTCTTTTGATGTAATATCTGAAAAAATATGACTCTGAATATCATAAAAATAATAAGGTGGAATATTTTCACTAATATTATCAGGTAATACCTTAGGAAGGACAAGGTCAAAATATGTTCTTCGACCGGATAAAACCCAAGCTCCCTTATAAAATGGACCCTCAAGAGTGGTTTGGGCTGATAAAAGAGATAAATTCATTTTCCCCTTGAACTTATTCTTGTTGCCCTCTCGACTTATTATGTTGAGTACAGCTGAAAGTCGACCTCCATATTCTGCATTGTAGGCCCCCTTTATCAATTCTGCTTCTTTAACTCCATCGACAATGAAGTTAGAAAATAAACCACCCAAGTGAGATGGATTGTAAACAGTGATCCCGTCTAGCATTATCAGGTTTTGATCGGTATTCCCACCACGAATTACTAAGCCTGTGCTAAATTCAGAAGTTGTTAAGACACCAGGCAATGCTTGTATCGTTCTAAATAGATCTGGCTCTGCTAAAGCAGGCGCTGCTTTCATCATCCTGGGGCTTAGGTTTATCTTACTAGGCTGAATATTATTTCTACGTTGCAATTTTTCGGCTGTGACTTCAATTTCTGTTAATTGTACAAGCTGTTCAACTAAATTAATATTAACTTTTTTTGATTCATTATCACCTAAAGTCGTTTTCTGCTTAAACATATCAAACCCAATATAGGACACCATAATAGTATAGTTACCCGAGACAATGTCCTGAATAATGTAATAGCCGTTGATATCTGTTGCCATACCTTGTCCTGTCTCTCGTAAAAATACATTTGCTCCAATTAGCGATTCTCCCGAAGAAGAATCAGAAACAAAGCCTGAGATGATAGATGTTTGGGCTTTTAAAATTGAAAGAATTATAAAAGAGAATATGAGATTACGTTTCATTTAATATTTACCTAAATTTTCAGAAATATATCCAGTAGAGAAGTTGTACAGATTAAGAACTAAACGAGATATAATTGATTTGTTATTAACCCATCCACTCTAAAAGATGGCACAAGTGCTGTTCCCCTAATTAGATGAACTTTCATATTTTCACCTTTTCAGTCTTTAAAATATATTTTTCTAAAACTAAATATCCGACAGGGACTAATAATAATGTAATTACTGTTGCAAAAATCACTCCAAAGCTAAGTGAGACGGCCATTGGAATCATGAATTTTGCTTGAGTGCTTTTTTCAAATAACAGAGGAACAAGGCCTACAAATGTGGTGAGAGAAGTTAAAAATATTGGCCTAAACCTTCTGGGGCCAGCTTCTAAAACAGCATCCATAATAGTATTCCCTTCGCTTCGATATCGATTAATAAAATCAACCATTACAAGGCTGTCATTTACAACAACTCCAGTAAGAGCGACAACCCCCATAAGAGAAAGGACTGAGAAATTTAAACCCATTATAAGGTGCCCAAGCATGGCGCCTGTTAATCCAAATGGTATGGAAGACATAACTAGAAGAGGTTGGAAGTATGACTTGAAAGGTATTGCAAGAAGCATATAAACTACAATCATAGCCAATAAAAAATTTTTACCAATGGATTTTAAATTTTGGCCCTGCTCTTGTTGCTCACCTTCAAGACTATATGATATTGAATCATATTTTTTTAATATTTTTGGTAATATAGAATTAGTAACAGCGGCAATTACTTCATTTCCGGTTGTTACAGTTAAATCAACGTCTGCAGTTATATTTATTGCCCGTTTTCGGTTTTTACGCTGAATTGAAGAGATGCCTTCACCTATTTCTAATTTTGCAATTTGACGAACGGGTATTGTAGATCCATTTGGAGCTTTTATCATCATATTTTCTAAATTAGAGATGGAGCTTCTTTCTTCACTTGGGTATCGAAGCATTACCTTCACCTCATCTCGACCGCGTTGGATACTTTGCACTTCTAGGCCATAAAATGCTTGTTGGACTTGACCTCCAAGCATCATCATATTTATACCATAATTTGCGGCGGCAGGAAGAAGCTTTAAACTAATTTCTTCTTTACCAATATTAAAATTATCCTTTACATCGAATACGCCAGGGAATAAAACCAACTCCCTTTTTAATTCATCTTTTGCTTCCAAAAGGTCATCCATATACTTACTTGAAAGTTGGATATTGACTGGATCTCCAGCTGAAAATAAGCTCGAGAAAAAGCCAACTTCTTTTACACCTGGGACTGATGGCATTAGCTTACGCCAGCGTCGAACAATTTCCTCTGTTCCGATAACTCTCTCTTCCCCCGGGATTAACTCCAATGCAACCTCTGCTAGGTGAGGCCCGCCATAAGAAGCGTTAAGATTACCTGGGCCTCGAGAGGTTTTAGTTTTCATGGGCTGAAATCCAATAGTGGATAGTCTGTTTTTTATAATCGGACTTCCGGGAAACTCTTGATTTAAGCGCTCTTCAAGAGTTTTAGCTGCAGCCTCAAGTTTGAGATACCCTTCCCGAGTAATTTCTATCGAGGTTCCGGGTGGGTACTCGATAGTCCCAATGGCTAAATCGGCTTCAATGGGAGGGAAAAAAGAAAACTTAATTATACCCCCACCAATTATACCAATGGTTAAAATAAATATTGAGGCAGCAACACATAAAAATGTAAAAGGCCTGCTTAATGATTTAAGCAAAACCGGCTTATAATAAGAATCAATAAAAAATGACAACTTATCTTTTATTTTAGTTTGAAAATTATCCCATTTATCAGAGATAGATCTAATCCAAGGTGTTTTTGACTTTTCATTTGAGCTATGTGCTAAGTGAGCAGGAAGAATCGTCAAGCTCTCAAATAAAGACCAGAATAAAACAGAAATTGTAATTAATGGGAAGATTCGCCATATCGCTCCAATTGTTCCTTCTACAGCCAGCATAGGCGAAAAAGTTACCATTGTTGTCAACACAGCAAAGAAAACAGGTTTTGCAACTTGAGTTGCCCCTTTTATAGCGGCTTCTCTTGGCTCCATTCCTCGCTCACGAAATAATGTCACATTTTCACCAACAATAATTGCATCATCAACAACGATACCGAGAACGAGAATAAATGTAAATAAGGACAGCATATTTATAGAGACGCCTAATACTGGCATCAGCCAAAAACCACCCATAAAGGAAATAGGAATCCCAAGTGAAACCCAAAAAGCAAGCTTTGGTTTTAAAAATAGAGCTAGAACAATAACAACAAGCAGTAGTCCAAAATAAGCATTTTTCACCATTGTGTCGATTCTTCCAACAAGAAGCCTGGACTCGTCATCCCAAGCTGCAATACTAACACCTTCGGGAAGACTTTTTTGTTTTATTTCTACATATTCTTTTATTTGAGATGCGATATCTATTGCATTTTGTTGTCCAACTCGATAAACTGTAATTAGGTTTGTAGGTTGGCTATTAAATAAAAACTCTAAGTCATAATCAATTGAAAAAGTTTCGTTTATTTCACTAATTTCGCCTAATCGCACTACAGAACCTGATGGGTCTGATATTATAGGAATTGATGAAAAATAATCAGCTGTGTATCCTTGCCCTTGCGCTCTTATTAAAATTTCTCCACCTACATTTTCAATACTACCACTAGGAATATCAATTGATAAGCTTTGAATAGCTGATGAGATTTGGTTAAAAGTCAGATTATATTTCCTAAGTGTAATTTCACTAATCTCAATTAAAATTTCTTTATCTTTTTTAGCAACAATTGATGTGTAGGTTATTCCGGGTAGAGCGTCAATATCGTCTTTAACTTCATCTGTAAGAGTTGCGCGGGTGAATTCATCCATTTCGCCACTAACTGCAACACTAATTGTTGCATTTATAGCTATAAACTGTTTTGTTGTTGGGCGCTCCATTCCCTCTGGAAAATTATCGATCCCATCTACGGCTGCTTTTACGCGGTCGAGCATCTCAGTAACATCTTGACCAGATAGGATTTCAACATTTACGCTTCCAACATTTTCAGAGGCCGTAGATGTTATCTTTTTCACTCCATCAAGCCCCTGAAGTCTTTCTTCAATCTTAATACATATAGCACTTTCTATATCTGTCGGAGTAGCGCCAGGGTAGACAGCGGTTACGTTAATAATGTCAACTTCAATATTGGGAAAAACTTCCATTTTTAAAAGAGGAATGGTTAAAGCCCCTGACAAAATAATAAAAACCATTATGAGGTTTGCGGCCACCCCATTGTCAATAAACCATCGTATTATACGTTCCATATGGCCTCTCTATTATAGCTCGAGGGTGACTTTAAGTCCATTAACTAAAGAAGAGACACGAGAAATAAGTAATCTGTCTCCCGGCTCAAAACCTTCTCCTATTAACGCAAACTCATCTTCATTTCTTAGAACTTCAACTAATCTATTTTGCATTGACATCTGATTATCAACAACCCAGACGCTTTCATTTCTAACAGAAGATCTAGGTAAAATAGAAATATTGGAAATATTAGTTCCGGAAATCTTTGCTTGAACAAATTGACCAACGGCTAATGGCGTAGTAAACATTTTTTTGTCTGAGTTATCAATTCTTGCAACCACAGCCATCATTCTAGTAACGGGGTCAATTTCAGCTTCTGTCCTAACAACTTTTGCTGGCCACTTATTCTTACCCTGAATGATAATTACGTCTAAGCGCTTTCTTTCTTCAATTTTTTGACCATTAAATTCTAGACCGCTATAGGGAACGTCCTGATCTGCAATCGGTAAGCGAACTTCATATGCATCTGTAGCGTATATATTCCCAACAGACGTTCCAGGAAACACTGTGGTTCCAATGTCGATTCTGCTGGTACGGACACGCCCATCAAAAGGTGCAATAAATATGGTTCGACTTAAGTTTCTTTTTGCTTGTTCAAGACTTGCTTTTGCAGCGGCATACGTTGCCTTAGCTTGTGCCATTTGAGGCTTTCTGAGTGCTAAATCGCTTCCTAACCCAGCCCCGACTCTTTTCCATTCTTTTTTTGCCAGCTCTGATTCTGCTTGCTCACGCTCTAAGTTAACTTTCGCGTTTAAAACCTGAGATTCAGCAGTGATTAACGCTAATTCATAATCTCGTTTATCTAAAACGACTAGTGTATCTCCTTTTTTAAAGCTTGAGCCCGCTTCCATTTTTGGCGAAAGCCACTCGACTCTTGAACTCAACTCTGAAAGCAAAATTAGTTCAGACTCAGGTTGAACAATGCCCTGAGAAGAGATGGACGCTTTCACCGTCCTAGGCAAAATCATCATTGTTTTAACATAAGGTATGTTTTCTGTCTTTTCTTTAGCAACAGCTAGCGGTCTACCTTTTATTAAAATAACCGATATAGTTATGCTAAATACTAAAATTATTAATCCAATATACTTTTTCATCTTTTTTTTCTTTTAATTTGTATCCCCACCAAGGGCTAATATTAAAGACAGGCGATTTTCAATTCGTTGCCGAGTAATGGCTAAATATTGAGAACGAATATCATTGTATTGTCTTTGAGTATTTAAAACGGACTCAAGAGTTGTTACCCCTTTATCATAGCGCTCTTTTGATAAATTATAGGCATCTGAAGAGTGCTGTACGGCATCGTTAATCGCCTCTTGCTGTATTAACAAAGACTTATCTAATTCTAAAAGTTGTTCTACCTCAGAGAATGCATTCAGCAAACCTTTTAACAAATCTTTCTTTGATTTATTCTGCGCTGATTCTTGCAGATTTGCCGCAGCCCTTAACCTTCCTGCATTGAAGATAGGAGCTGTCAAACTATATCCTATATTCCAAATTCCATAATCATCATTAAAGATATCTTCTAATTTTTGGGCTGATGTTCCTACGGAGGCGTTAAGTGAAATACCCGGCAATAAATTTCGTTTAGCCTGAGCTAGTAGCAGACCCTCTGATTCTGTTTTTAAAAATAGGCTCCTAATATCTGGGCGACGAGTTAATAAATCTGCGGGGATAACTGATTCTATATTAGGCAGAGAAACAGGCAAGGTTTTCCCGGTAATTAAATCTCCTTTTGGATATTTACCAGAAAGAATTTCCAAACGACGATTTAAGCTTTTTAGTTGTAGCGTTCTAGATTCAATTAAAACTTTTGAAGTTGAAACAGATGTCTCAGCAAGTCGATAGTCTAGACTAGACTTTAACCCTCTTTCATATCTATCTTTTACAAGGTCTCTTATTTCTAAAAAACTATCATAAGATTCTTGTGCAATCATCATTTGCCCATAGGATTCAACTGCCTGAAAGTAGGATTGAGTTGCTCTAATAATGGTTGAGAATCCAATATATGATAGGTCATAGCTGATAGCTTCATAGTTTTTTTGAGCAGCTTTTCGTCCGTTTAAAAGCCTGCCCCAAATATCTAATTCCCATTGGAGACTTAACCCGAGCCTTGCAGTCGAATTTGCGTAACTAATGACTTCATTTAATGGTTCAGAGTCTTGAGAAGAGCTATCTTCTTGTCCTGATTCAGAACCTAGAAAACTACCGATTGCCCCAAAACCCGATAAATTTTGAACACTTGTGTCAGCGCTGATACTTCCATTTAGAGAAGGGAAAATTCCCGCGCTGTTAATTTTTGAGCTCTGATATGCTATATTCTTATTATCTATAATTGACTGCAAATCAGGGCTATTTTTTTGAAAATCAGAAATAAACCTTTCTAGGTCTTGATCATCAAAAACCGCCCACCACTTGCCGGTAACTTTTTCGCTATTAGGTATTGATGTTTGCCATATTGTAGGCATTTGGACATCGATGTCTTCTACCTTTACCAATGCGTTACTGGCACATCCCGAGATAAGCACTATGAATAAAATAATAATCATGTTCATTTCACTTTTAATTATGAGATTAACTTTATTCATTTTCTAAGTTTGATATAATTTTTGTTAAGACATCTTTAAAAGTTTCAATATCAGATTCTGAGATATCACGGGAAACTTCTTTTTTTGTCTTATCCATTATAGGGAGGACATCGTTAAATAGTTGTTTACCAGCAGCAGTTAAAATGACTCGGTTTACTCTATGGTCTAGTTGATCTGGGACTCTAACTACTAAGTTTTTCTTTTCTAGGGTGTTAACTATCCTTGTAATACTTGTTTTATCTTTAAAACAAAAATCACTCAATAATTTTTGGGAAGCATCACCATGATAATGTATTGGACCTAGAACCATCCATTGATCAAGTGAAATATCTAGACCCGCTTCATGGGTGTTTTGAACAAACCTTCTTGTAATCATATTATGGACCGAACTAATAAGTTTTCCCATATTCATATGAAATTGAAGTGAATTTTTATTTTCCATTAGTTGAATATACAACTATTATTTAGTTGAATATTCAACTAAAATTAAAATAAATTAAAATAAATCCGGATCAAATTATAAGCGCTTTGAGCGATATTAGTTATTGTAAATATTTTACTAAATATATAAGTGGTATAGGTTTATAATTTTATTTAGTTGACGATGCAACTAAGTTTTTTTTTTAAAATTAGATATAATTTTAAAAATTATTAATAGGCCATAGATAAGACAAGTCAGGCGATTCACTCCACCCGTACCTTTCATAATATAGTTCGTCTTTCCTTTTAAGGTTGGAGCGATGAGATGCATGAAATTTTTTGAGACCCAACCAAATTGGCATTTGAACATTCTTTTCAATTTTATATAATGGCATAGTATTCTTGTATCCTCTTCTTACCCATTCATCAATCATGGTATTTATATATAACTTAAGCGCATCTGGATAAGGTTTCCACATTAAGGTTGCTGGATGGTTTAACCACCCTTTGTATGGTTTACCATTTAAAGATTTTTCTCCCAATATTGCTTTTAAAATTTGAGCACCCTCAACACGTTGCTTACCCAATCTACGGTAATCTAAACATTCTGCGGATTGCTTAAAATCGGGGTAAGGTAAAAAGGTCTGCAATTTAATCCCTTAAATAGCTTAACGATTCTGGGGAAAATGAAATCGGTTTTATATTAAGCAACTTAAAAACTTCCCCCGAATCGCAAACATTACCTTCAAGTAACATCGTTATTTGATCCTTAGTAACTGGGAACCATTGAAACCGATCGAATAAGAATGCGAATCCTTGTATGATGATGGCTGGTGCAGGAATGGTCCATTTATTTTTGCCATATGCACTTGAAATAATTTTAATTATATCTTGCCAATAATAGGTATCACCGCCAAGACAGTATGTTTTTTTTACTAAACTTATCTCTTTGATAGATTTTACGAAAATAGAAGCCACATCCTTAATGTGGATAGGTGACATGGCAAAGTCCCCTGCTTTTAATGGATTGAACCCTTTATGAAAATTTGGCGCAGGAAAAGGAAGGTTTAACATATCTTTTTTTAATTGGGTACAGAATTCCGGACGGTCATTACCACGGGGGTCTCCAAAAATCAACGATGGCCTAAAAATCGTATAGTCTAAATCTGCAAACTTTAAATATTCTTCAGAATTGTATTTTGTACTTTGATAGCCGGTTCCATTCATTTTTGCACCATTGGCACTCATTAGAATGAAACGATTAATGCCTTTTTCTTTTGCAGCATCAATACATCGCTTGGCACCGTTAAAATGTAGGTTCTCATAGGTGATGCCGCGATTGGGAAATTCACGGATAATTCCTATAGCGTAGATTACAGCACCACAACCATCCAGAGTTTCATTAATCGCAATTTTATCATCAATATCTCCTTTAATTATCCGACATTTTTCCTTTTGAAGCAATTTATTCTCAGACCATCCCCGAACCATTAAGTTTGCTTCCATGCCTTGAGAAATCAATTCATCTACAATATAAGATCCTACAAACCCTGTAGCACCAAACAGAGCGACTTTCATGATTCGATCATCCTTTCAGTAGATATATTTATAATTTCAAAATAATTCTGGATTACGGTTTTACGATGCTTAAAAATTTTCTCCAAATCTTTTCGTACCCAAATTGAATGAGCCAGTGTGCCCAACCATCCCAGTGGTAAAGAATATTTTACCTTGTCTATTATTTCAACTCCTCCTTCAACTGCTTGAAACGTATGTGTATGATGCCAAAATGTATATGGGCCTTTAATTTGTTGATCAACAAAACGAAAAGGAGGCTCATAATCGGAAATCAGAGTACGCCAATGAATTGGAATCCCAAATAAACGAATCGTATAGTCAATAAGGCTTCCTGTCTCCATCCTGATCGAGATCGGAGTCAAAATATTGAATGAGAGTGATTCAGGAGTAATCATTTCAAGATTCTCTGGTTTTGAAAAAAATTGGAAAACAACATCTAATGGTTTATTAATGTATTGTTTTGTATTAATCTCAAAAGTTTTCACGATTCCATTACTACCTTAAAATAGTTAAATAAATCGGTCATATTTTTTAATTCAATGGTAGTAGACCTATTTTCTTCAATTAATAAATGATTTCCGGAACCGCCAATGAGTATTTCAATATCGTTTTTATGACAAATTTGAAGGAGTTGAGATATTTCTGAATTAAATGTATCTGTATCCAACACATAATTTGAAGAAATGATCAAATGCGTTGGATTCACAACTTGTATTTTAGATTCTATTTCAGGGGCCGGTATATTGGGACCTAGATTGGTAGAAGGAATATTTATTTCATCTAATATAGATTGAATCATGACCAATGGTATTTCATGTTCATCATTAGTCAGTGTCATACAAATAACTTTTTTGGGTATTTTTACATTATTTTTAGAGATTTCAGAATGAATTCGATACATGACATTCCTAATTGTTTCTGTCATAGTATGTTCATCTGCAATAGATAGTTTATTATTCGACCATAGATCCCCGATTCTACTCAAAACATTTAAAATCAATTCATCATAAATACGATATTGCGGTTCTCCTTTGATTAATAAGGAATTTATTACATCATGGATTGAATCAACACTTTGCTGAAGGCTTAATTGGAATAAATAGTCTCTTAAATATTTATAATCAATTCTATCAATTCGTTGAACAAGCTCTTTTTCGCCCTTATTCAGATATTGAATTATATTTACTTTTAATTTTTGATTGATTTTTTCCTTTAAAAAATTCTTTACATGGGACAACAGAAATTTCCGGTGTCCACCTACGGTTTGATAACAATCAAGTTTACCACTATCGGTCCATCGTTTTATTGTTGAAACATTCACGCCCATAATTGATGCAACTTCTTTCGAATTTAGATATTTCATACTATTATTTTAAATAATCATTATTATAATTCAAAGACTATAACGAGCGTTATGAGCGTTTAATTTCTTAATTTATTGATTATTCCACTAAATATTATTCCGTGAAAGGGATAAACGGAAAACTAATCTAAAACCGACTTTAACTGTCATTTTTAGGATGATGCCACCAGTCTTACTTGGCTAATGAAAAATATGAAATATTATATTATTTATTTCTTTGAGGGACCAAAGATAAAAGCATTAATAAAGTATAAAAGATGAGACCAATAGACAATATAACTATAAAGTAATAGGGCCATTCCGGCATCAGTAATGTAAAATTAACCCCAGGTGGTTTTTCAAAGGTAAACATATAATTACTTCCAAGAATCAAATTAATGATAATGATGGATACAACGAGGGCCGTTGTCCATTGTATGGCATTGAAATAGTCAACCCATCGTGGTCGGTAGCCATCTATCAAAAGTGCAAACATTACAAAAATGACAAGACCGTGGGCAAAAAAATAGTGAATAGACATATATATTTGCGCCATCTCAGATAAATTGGTATTAATAAATGCAAAAAAGGAACCACCAAAACCGGCAAAAAAGAACCAGTTCTGCAGAGGACGATAATGTTGAAGGCGAGTGTAAACAGGAATAAGCAAAGCAGACAGGTAGCACATTTCCAGAGGGAGAGATGTGCGATAAGACCAGATATCATAATAGACCATATTCAACTGGAAAACAATCTCATTGAAAACCACCAACCAGCTGATTGTTCCAAGTATAATAGTTTTCAATTTGTTTGAACCATGGCTGTAAACCCATGCTGCAGCGATGCAAAGTACGGTACTGATAGCTCCGAAAATCACATGCTGACTTGGCAGCGCTACAATAATATTTATAACATCAGTAATCATTCAGCAATCATCCAAAAATTTGACGCATAGCCTAGTTTTTAATCCAGTAATTCAGCTTGAAATATAGTGCGTTCGCCTCTTCTGATGTCCAGGCTTTATCAACAGGTGAATAATATTTATTGTTATTTAGGTTATATACGATGAAGATAGTGCTCCCCGAACGGTATTCCCAACGGAGCACAAAAGTGCCCACCGTATTCTGCAATATGAAATCAGGATTGTCATAATCATTAAGATAATTATAATCTTCAAGATCCATGGTCTCCGGTGCTAAAAGCCGGTAGTAACTTTCATATTTCATATTTGCATAAAATGGCTGGACAAAGCATTGGAGTGATAAATCAGGTGAGAATGTCCAATTCATACGCAGGGTAACGTCCCGCGTTAGAAGTAAAGAATTCGCATAAACCCTGACCGTATCGTTTTGGGTTTCTACAACATCTACCCATTGCATATAGGTAGGACCCCGGTCTTGCATAGCTTTTATTTCTATATTAAGTGGTTCGATAGGTTTTATTTCTGCCCCCAGACTGACACGGTAACCCCGGCCTCTATTCTTCCCATAGCCGGTACCAATTTCTGAATTTAAAACTAGCTTCTTTCTGCGATCTGTACTAAAGGTTGGCCCGGCATAGCCCCAGAGTTCTGTTTTGTAAGCCCAAGCTTCTTCGTTTCTGAAAATATCTTCATCATTGTAAGCAGGTAAAAACACTTTACTAAAAAAACCAGCCGTATAGTAATTGTTAAATAAATTACTTTGCTCAATTTCAAGCTCTCGCTCTAAAACCAAACCATCACCGCGCCATTCTTGCATGTATTTAAATTCTAGATCGTTATTAATAAATTTTCCCCAAGGTTCCTGCTTTCGGAAATCTACTTTTCCACCAGCCCAGTTTGTGTTATTACGTTGCAAATAACCTAGATCATTCACATCGAATTTATCATCAAAATATCCATACCATAACCGAGCGCTCC
>Ga0209667_1000230_pt1 | contig 51652 bp, 48 predicted proteins | sample SaaInlV_165m_DNA_2_FD_184682 | JGI IMG/M metagenome (GOLD analysis project Ga0209667, IMG submission 184682) | Marine microbial communities from expanding oxygen minimum zones in the Saanich Inlet - Saanich Inlet SI037_S3LV_125m_DNA (SPAdes)... | ecosystem: Environmental > Aquatic > Marine >... | reverse complement strand
TCTGGTTCAGGAAAATCCACGCTCATGAATATGATTGGTTGCCTGGATACACCGACTTCCGGACTTTATGAATTTGAAGGTGAAATGGTGAATGAGATGGATGATAATCAGTTGGCGTCTATCCGAAATAGAAAAATTGGATTTGTATTCCAAACGTTCAATCTTCTTCCAAAAGCGACCGCACAACATAATGTGGAAATTCCACTTATTTATGGAAATGTAAGACGGGATCAGCGTAAAAATTTAGCTACAGAAGCACTAGAGAGTGTTGGGCTCGGTGATAGAATGCATCATAAGCCAAATGAATTATCCGGTGGACAACGTCAACGTGTGGCTATTGCACGAGCTTTAGTGAATAAACCATCTATCATTCTTGCGGATGAACCCACGGGAAATCTGGACTCAAAAAGTGGACAGGAAATCATGGAAATATTTGATTCACTTTATCAAACTGGAAATACCATTATTTTGGTAACACATGAGGATGACGTTGCTAAGCATGCCCATCGAACCATTCGATTATTAGATGGAAAAGTAAAAGAAGATATTTCCGTAGCGGCATAATGTTTTCCTTATTTATAGAAAATTTTAGAATCTCCATAACATCGGTTCTTGCCAATAAAATGAGATCTCTTTTAACTGCATTGGGTGTGGTTATTGGAATTCTTGCTGTAACATTAATGGGAACACTCATTTCTGGATTAGATCATTCATTTGAAAAAAGTATGGAATTTTTAGGAAAGGATGTTTTATATATCCGAAAGTATGAATGGTTTGGTGATAAAGAATGGTGGGAGATGCGGAATCGCCCAAATATTAAAATTAAACATGCAAATTCTATACTTGAACGATCTCAATATGCAAAATATGTTGCGCCGGTATCCGAATGGTACACATCTGTTAAACGAGACGCCAATGAAATAAGTGGTGTTCGAGTTACGGGAACAACGGATGCATATGCAATGATTTCTACGGCTGAAATTGAAAAAGGAAGATTTTTCTCAAGTTCTGAAAATCGATCTGGATCTCGTGTGGCCATTATTGGAAAAGATATTGCAGATAACTTGTTTGAAAATGAAAATGCTATCGGAGAAAGAATTCGGATTGGGAATTACACATTTCGTGTTATTGGTGAGATTGAAAAACAGGGGAAATTTTTAGGAATGTTCAGTTTGGACAAACAAGTTATTATTCCTATTGGAACCCATCAGCGGTTATTTACACGGCGAGGTTGGACCGGAATTAATGTACGAGTTGATGAAAATAATATTGATAATGCGACTGAAGAAATCACGGCTTTAATGCGACAATTCCGTCATGTGCGTCCAACTGAAGACGATAATTTCGCCTTAAATAGACAGGACCCGTTTAAACAACAATATTCAATGATCAAGTTGGCGATTGGAGGAACTGGTTTTTTTATTACCGTTCTCTCTTTGGTTGTAGGTGGAATAGGTATTGCCAATATTATGTTTGTAACAGTCAAAGAACGAACACGTGAGATTGGCACACGAAAAGCTCTGGGCGCTACTCCGAAAATGATTTTGATGCAATTTTTGATGGAATCTATTACCATTTGTTTATTTGGTGGATTACTAGGATTGGGTCTCGCTTGGGGAGGTAGTTTTATTATTAATCAATACTTTCCGTCTGAAATGCCAATTGATTTAGCCTTAACGGCTTTAGGACTTTCCATGTTTGTTGGAATTATTTCAGGATTGGCTCCATCTTACAAAGCGGCAAAATTGGATCCAATTGATGCGCTTCGGTATGAATAATAAAGTGTTTGAGTGTTTAAGTGTTCAAGTGACAAATTCTAATCATGAATAAGAAAAACTCTCATTTAAAAAATACATTAAGAGAAAGTTTTCGTATGGCGCTGGAAGCGATTCGCGATAATAAACTAAGATCATCCCTAACCTTAATGGGAATTGCTATTGGCGTTTTTTCAGTTATTGGCGTCATGACAGCAATTCGAACATTGGAATCTTCTGTTGAATCCGGATTGAACGTTTTTGGAACCAATACATTCAGTATTAGCAAACGGCCTGCAATTCAATTTGGCCACGGTGGACGATGGAAATATCGAAACCGGCCTAATATTACTTATAAACTTTATGAAGGATTGAAAGAACGAGCCATCCTTCCGCTCCATGTAAGCGCTTACGATACGAAGTGGGGCGCAACAGTAAAGTATAAAAATAAGCAAGCCACAAAAAATATTGAAGTTGGTGGTGGAGATGAATTCACAGTACGAACTTTAAATTCAAATATTAGTGATGGTCGAAATTTTAGTCAAGACGATGTAATCCACATGCGAAAAACTGCCATCATTGGAAAAGATGCTATTACTCAACTTTTCCCTTTTGAAGATCCCCTTGATAAAATGATTTCTATAAATGGAATCAAGTTCAGAATCATTGGCGTTATTGAGGAAAAAGGAGCCATGTTTGGGGAAAGTCAGGATAATATTATTGCTATTCCCATTACAACCCATTTGCAGATGTTTGGAAACTGGCGTCGAAATATTGAAATTACCGTGGAAGCTCGATCAGAAGAAATGTATGACCGAACTCGTGATGAAATTATTGGCATATTACGAACTTTGAGAAAAGTGCCACCTGGAGAAGATAATAATTTTGAATTGACATCGAATGAAGAAATTTTAAATGAATTAAAACCATTCTCGGATGGCATCAAACTTTTTGCTTTTTGTGTAAGTGTTATCGCTTTAGTTGTGGCCGGTATCGGTATTATGAATATTATGTTAGTCTCAGTTTCTGAACGAATCAAGGAGATTGGGATTCGTAAAGCAATTGGTGCAACTCGCCGAGATATTCTAACTCAATTTTTAACAGAGGCAGTTTTCTTGAGTGAATTTGGTGGTATTGCCGGAATTATTTTGGGTGTAGCTGGTGGTAATGCTGTGGCGGTAATATTTAATATTCCTGCAGTAATCCCATTGGATTGGGCATTTTTTGGACTGGCTGTTTGTTCAGTAATCGGAATTGGATTTGGGATTTATCCCGCATGGAAAGCGGCGAATATGGATCCCATTGAATCGTTACGTTTTGATTAATAAGAGTGTCCATAATTAAAAGGTTGCCTTGTGATTCTAATAACTTATCTTTTGAATACCTGAAACATATCAGAAATAAATTTCTCTTTCCGTTTCTGACTGGTAAATTTCATAGCAAAAATCATGCCTGTTTTATATCTAAATATTTTTATTATTTTAATCCATGTTAAATTCGCTCCAATTATAAACTTGGATGCCCAAGAGATGTCTTCAATAAAACATCAAAGGAATATATTTTAAATGATCGTTGGTGTCATTCCTGCTAGGATAGCTTCAACTCGATTTCCCAAAAAAATATTGGCACCGTTGGCCGGCAAGCCCATGGTGGTTCATGTGGTAACTCAGGCTTTAAAATCCAAAAAGTTAGATAAAGTTATTTTGGCCATTGATTCAGAAGAGACACGAGATGCTTTGGCTGAATATGACATAGAAATGGTTATGACATCTCAAGAGCATCAATCTGGAACTGATAGAGTTGCAGAAGTAATAAAAGAAATTGATGATGTGGAAATAATAATCAATCTCCAAGGAGATGAGCCCTTGGTAGACCCCAATGTAATTGATGGTTTGGTAGATACATTTAAAGATACAACAGTGCATATGGCCACTGTAGTTAGTCGAAAACTTCGAGTAGCAGATTTGTTGAACCCTAATATTGTGAAAGCAATCTTAGACGAAAATATGAATACTATCGAATTTAAACGGAATATTTTTGATTTAGAAATTGGTGGCATTTACCGCCATATTGGGATGTATGGTTTTCGTCGAAATGCTTTATTCCAGTTTACAATATTAAAACAATCAGAAAGAGAATTGGAACGATCTCTGGAACAAATGCGAGCTTTAGACCATGGACTTCCCATTCGTGCTATGATTGCAAATTGTGACCAATGGGCTGTGGATACAAAAGAAGATTTAGAAAAAGTCGCTGAATTAATGGGCGAATCAAAAGAACCAATTGAACAGGATGCATAAATGAGCGCAAGTAAACCAACGAAATATATATTTGTTCTAGGCGGAGTTATGTCTGGATTAGGAAAAGGGATTGCTGCATCATCCATCGGATATTTGCTTAAACAAGCCGGTGTAAAAGTTACCATCATGAAATTGGACCCATATTTGAATGTGGATCCAGGCACCATGAATCCTTATCAACACGGTGAAGTTTTTGTCTTGGATGATGGTTCCGAAACGGATTTGGATCTGGGACATTATGAGCGATTCATTGATGTGAATATGACCAAAAATAATAATGCTACGGCGGGACAAATTTATAGCACTGTTTTAGATCATGAACGTAAAGGTGAATATTTAGGTGAAACGGTTCAGGTGATTCCTCATGTGACTGACGAAATTATTCAACGTATTAAAGCATTGAATACCCCTAAAAAATATGATGTCGTTATTTGTGAAGTGGGTGGAACCGTGGGTGATATTGAAAGTCTTCCATTCATGGAAGCGATTCGACAATTATCATTAGAAGTGGGATATCATAATCACATGATTTTTCACGTTACTTTACTTCCTTATGTAAAAGCAAGTGGTGAATTGAAATCCAAACCAACTCAGCATTCAGTCATGAAACTTCGGGAAATTGGTTTAACACCCGATATGATTTTTTGTCGATCGGAATATCCAATTGAACAATCCGTCCGTGATAAAATTGCTTTATTTTGTAATGTGCGCCCTGATCATGTTATTGAAGGAATAGATGTTCCCACAATCTATGAAGTTCCTCTATTAATGCATGAACAAAATGCGGGTGAATTGATAAATGAAAGATTAAAGATAGAGAAAAAACCCCATTTAAAAGAATTAAGACAATTCATTCATAATTTTAAAAATCCAGTCCATGAAGCCACAATTGCCATGTGCGGTAAATACACTGAATTGATCGATTCTTACAAAAGCGTTATGGAATCTTTTATTCATTCAGGTGTAGAGAATAATGCGCGAGTGAATGTGAAATGGGTTCAGACTGAAAAGATCAAGGATGATAAATCTGCTCAAAAAGCATTTGCCAAAGTTGATGGAATTTTACTCCTTCCCGGATTTGGATCACGTGGAAGCGAAGGGAAAATTTGGTCTTCCAAATTTGCTCGGGAAAATAATATACCATTTTTAGGAATTTGTCTGGGACTACAATGCGCCGTCATAGATTTTGCTCGGAATGTGTGTGGTATGAAAGACGCTAACTCAACAGAGTTTAACAAAAATACAAAATTTCCTGTGATTGATTTGATGGAATCTCAGCGAGCTATTAAAATTAAAGGTGGCACCATGCGTCTTGGTGCTTACGATTGCGAAATCAAGACCGGGACCAAAACATTTGCTGCTTATCGAAAGAAAAAAATATCTGAACGGCATCGACATCGTTATGAGGTGAATAATCGATATCGGTCAAAATTAGAGAAAAATGGCTTGATTTTCTCTGGTGTGAATGAAGATTTAGGCGTTGTTGAAGCCATTGAATTTCCGGATCATCCGTGGTTTGTGGCAGGGCAATTTCACCCGGAACTTAAAAGTAGAGTGAATAAAGCGCATCCGCTTTTCCGGGAATTCATTAAAGCTACCGTGAAACAAAAATCATGAAAAAAGTATCCATAAAAAATGTAACATTTGGTGGGAATGAGTTGGGTCTAATTGCGGGACCTTGCGTTATAGAGAGTCGAGATCATGCTTTAAAAATGGCGAATGCCATTCAAGAAATTTGTGAACGTGTGGGTCTTCCTGTTATTTATAAAAGTTCGTTTGATAAAGCCAACCGCACAGCTATTTCGTCTTTTCGTGGATTGGGTATGGATGAAGGACTCTCCATTTTATCTGCTGTAAAAAGTGAAACTGGACTCCCGGTTTTGACTGATATACATGATGTATCTCAAACTGAGAGTGTCGCTGAAGTGGTTGATGTTTTACAGATTCCGGCTTTCTTGTGTCGGCAAACGGATCTGCTGGTCGCCGCCGCAAAAACTGGGAAACCTGTGAATGTTAAAAAAGGTCAATTTTTAGCGCCTTGGGATATGGAAAATGTTGTAGCAAAATTAGAAGAATCAGATTGCGAAAATATTTTACTCACGGATCGCGGCACCCAATTTGGATATAATAATTTAGTTGCAGATATGCGGGCGATTCCCATTCTGCAGGAATTTGGCCATCCTGTTATTTTTGATGCCACCCATAGTGCACAACTTCCTGGTGGTGATGGTTCATCCACAGCTGGAATGCGAGAGATGATTCCGACATTAGCGAAGTCTGCTGTGGCTGCTGGTTGCAATGGACTCTTTATGGAAGTTCATGACAATGTTTCCAAAGCAAAATCAGATGCTACCACCCAATGGCCCTTAGATAAATTTGAATCACTTTTATTAAAATTGAATTCAATTAGGGAAGCAATATTATGAATATCGAAATGAAAAAAATAAAACTCCTGATTTCCGATGTGGACGGTGTATGGACTGATGGAACTTTTCTTAAAGGAACTGATGGCATGGAATTCAAACGCTTCACAGTTTTGGATGGTGTGGGCACAGCCATGGCACGAGCTGCCGGTTTGAGGATAGCCCTCATTTCAGGGAGATATTCTCTCGCTACGGAATATCGTGCCAAAGAATTAAAGATCGAAGATGTGTACAACGGAGGATTGAATAAAATCCACGCCTACAAAGAATTAAAAGCGAAATATAATCTTGATGATTCCGAGATTGCTTATATCGGCGATGACTTGATTGATATCCCGGTTATGGAAAAAGTGGCAGTTCCGATTGCTGTTGAAAACGCTTCGTCGGAAGTAAAAGCCATTGCAGCATATACGACAAAAATTTCCGGTGGTAAAGGTGCATTTCGGGAAGCGGTAGCTTGGATTATTGAAGAAAAAGGAGAGACTGAAATGGTGATGCAAAAAATGAAAGAAAAAGTATTAAACAGTTAAGCATAATGACTAGAGAAATCATGACAATTTGTAATTATTTAAAACGTAAATATGTAATGAAGCACGAATTATATATTTACGTTTTATCATCAATTTTTTTCAATTGGAAGTTGATAAACGAATTTTAATATCATGCGATTCTTTTTATTTATTTCACTCATACTTTTATCTTCCTGCGCTCGTGATCCAATACCAGATATGCCATCCCGAGAAGGGCTTCCGGATCAGGAAAGTTGGGGAGTTACCATCATTCTCACCAATGAAGGTTTAATGAGGGCGAAGGTGAAATCAGGTCATTTAGAAAAATATAATGAGAAAGAATATGTCCTTTTAGATAGCAATGTCATTGTTGACTTTTTTGATAAAAAGGAAAAACACACATCCATACTCACATCTAAAAAAGCAGAAGTAACTCAATCTTCAAATGATATGAAAGCCATGGGAAATGTAATTGCCGTTTCCGATAGCGGAATCACGCTTTATTCTGAAACATTAACGTGGAATTCCAAGGATGAAAAGCTTCATACAAAAGACAATATAATGATAACAACTTTGGACGAAGATACATTATATGGCGTGGGATTTGAATCGGATTCGGATATGAAGAATTGGAAAATATTAAGTCCATCCGGTGTGACCGGTAGGGAAATGGAATGAGAGAACGGCACAATACGCTTCACGCGAAAGGCTTATTTAAGAAGTACGGAAAGCGGATGGTCGTCCAAGAAGTGGACGTATCTGTAAATCGCGGTGAAATTGTTGGATTGTTAGGTCCAAACGGTGCTGGAAAAACCACAACTTTCTATATGATTACGGGAATGATTAAACCCACCAAAGGACATGTTTTTTTAGGTGATACTGATATAACACACGATGCTATGTACAAACGGGCAAGAAAAGGAATTGGATATTTGGCACAGGAACCCTCCATCTTTGGGAAACTCTCTGTTGAAGATAATCTCATGTTAGTTTTGGAAATGAGAAAAGGTATTTCTAAAAAAGACCAAGTGAAAAAAAAGGATAAATTATTAGAAGATTTATCTGTTTCTCATCTGGCCCACAATAAAGGGAATACATTATCCGGCGGTGAACGTCGCAGGGTAGAAATTGCTCGAAGCTTATGCATGGATCCGGATTTTATTCTTTTAGATGAACCTTTTGCTGGCGTAGATCCGATTGCAGTAGAAGAAATTCAGAGTATTGTAAAATCCTTAAAAGATAAAGAAATTGGTGTTTTAATTACGGATCATAATGTTCGGGAAACGCTCTCAATTACAGATCGGTCCTATTTATTATTTGATGGACAAATATTGAAATCAGGCACATCAGAATTCCTGGCCAATGACGAAGAAGCCCGGCGACTTTATCTTGGTGAAAAATTTAGGCTCGACTAATGGCAACTTCTTTAAGACAGATCCAAACCCAAAAGCAGAAACTGGCACCGAGACAGGTGTTACAGGCACGGCTGCTTCAGCTCAATACTGTGAATCTTGAACAGACTATTTTGGAAGAATTGGAAGAAAATCCGCTTTTAGAACAGGTGGAATCTGAAGAGCAGGAGGAGGTCGAAGAAGAAACAGCCATTGATGATATGGATGTATCCTTGGAGGATATGTATAGTGATGAATCCACCTATTATTTATCGGAAGAAAAAAAGGATATGCCTCTTCCGGATCAACATACACTTATTGAAGATTTGATTGATCAATTACAAGATTCAGAAATGAACGACCGTGATCGGGAAATTGCGGAAGAGATTCTTTGGAATACAAATGAGCGCGGATATTTGGATACTGATTTGATTCTCATTGCAGATCGCTATGAATTATTGGAAGAAGAAATTATTCCGATTCTAAAAAAGATTCAAAGATTGGAACCCAAAGGAATTGGGTCCAGAAACCTTGAAGAGTGTCTAATGATTCAATTGGAAGATGAAGAAGGATCTTTATCTCATGAAATCGTCCATAATTGTTTTGACGATTTTATGCATAAACGCTACGATAAAATTCGTGATCGCTTGGATTGCACAGAAGCAGAATTGCATGATGCAGTAGAACATATTTCTCATTTGAATCCTCGTCCCGGCGAAGGATATAGTGATAAATTTCAAACTGTAATTCCCGATGTAATTATTCGAGAAGATGGAGATGATTGGGTTATTACAACTAATGATGGTGGACTTCCAGAATTGCGAATTAGCCAAGATTACGAAGAGCAATTAAAGAATGGAAGTTTCAAAGGTGAAGCAAAAAAATTCATCAAAGAAAAAATGGACTCAGCGAATTGGTTCATTGAAGCGGTTCATCAACGGCGAATTACTATGGTGAATGTCATGCGCTCTATCATTGTATTCCAACCGGAATGGTTTGCCGGAAATATGGATTTTCTGCGACCTTTAAAACTTCAGGATGTAGCAGACAAAATTAAAATGGATATTTCAACGATTAGTCGATCTACGCGGGGAAAATTTGTAGATACACCCTACGGAATATTTGAACTAAAACATTACTTTACAGATTCAATTGAATTAAGTGAAGGTAGAATTTTGGGAACATTTATCATTAAACGAGCTTTGGAAAAAATTATCAATACGGAAGATAAGCACAAACCACTAAACGATGATGTTTTGGTTGTGGAATTAGAAAAACAAGGTTATACCTTGGCTCGGAGAACCGTGGCAAAATATCGGGACCATATGGGGTATCCCGTGGCAAGATTAAGAAAAGAGATTTAGTTATTAACGATAAAAAGGAGTAAACGATGGCAACAAGACGCGTAATGTTTGGGGATCAGGAAGTTGAGATCCCTGAATTTAATTTTAAAATGATTCCGCTTTTGGCGACAGCATTGGCCCTGTGGTTATTCACAGGTGTGTATATGGTGGGTCCGGATGAAGTGGGGGTTGTCCGAACATTCGGTGAATATACCCGGGTGACCCAATCTGGATTGAATTACCATTTTCCCTATCCAATCGAGCAGGTAAATACGCCAGCAATTACGGAAGTAAAACGGATTGAAATTGGGTTTCGTACACTAAATAATGGTCAATACCGTACTGTGGAAAAAGAAAGTCTCATGCTCACCGGTGATGCAAATATCGTTGATGCTGAAATGATTGTTCAGTACAAGATTAAAGATCCGGTGGCCTACCTATTCAACATTGTGGAGCCGGAATTGACAGTTAGGCAAGCGGCAGAAGCGAGCTTGCGCACAGTCGTTGGTCAGAACAACATTGATGAAACATTAACTACCGGAAAATTCAAGATTCAAGAAGGGACCAAAATCCAAATTCAATTGATATTAGATAAATATGAATCGGGAATCCATGTAGTGGCAGTCCAGCTACAAGATGTATCACCACCGAAGGAAGTAGTTGGTGCGTTTAAAGATGTTGCATCCGCAAAGGAAGATAAAAATCGGATGGTGAACCAGGCAGAAGGTTATCGGAACGATGTGATTCCAAAAGCCCGAGGTGAGGCTGAAGCCATGATTCGTGATGCGGAAGGATTTAAACAAGCTCGAATTAAACGTTCAGAAGGTGATGCTGCAAAATTCACAACCATTTTGAAAGAATACAGAAAAGCTAAAAGTATTACTCAAAAACGATTGTATTTAGAAACCATGGAAAGGGTGTTACCCGGTATTGAAAAAATAATTATACCAGATAAGGATAGTGGAAATATGTTAAACCTATTGAATTTGAATCCTGGAAAAGGAGGGAATAAATAATGAAACGATTATCTATTGCGATATTTTCGCTCGTTATATTATTTGTTTTATCCACCATCATTGTGGTAGATGAGACAGAACAAGTTGTCATTCTTCAATTTGGGAAACCAGTTAAAACCATCAAAGAACCCGGATTAAACTTCAAACTCCCTGCTCCAATTCAAGTTTTAAATTCTTTTGATAAACGGTTGTTGGAATATGATGTACCACCAGAAGAAATATTGAGTAGAGATAAAAAATCACTCATTGTCGATAATTATGTCCGCTGGCAGATTGTGGATCCATTACTTTTTCTTCAAACAGTTAGAGCCATTCCTACAGCTAAAACACGATTAGATGATATTGTCTATTCTGAACTACGGCAGGAATTGGGAAACCATGATATGCATGAGATCATTACCGAAGCACGTGAATTCATTATGGAAAAGGTTACTTTAGCCAGTAATGAAGAAACGAGTAAGTATGGAATACAAGTGATTGATGTGAGGATTCGCCGTGTGGATCTCCCAAGAGAGAATGAAGCATCCATTTATGCGCGAATGGAAGCTGAACGGAAACGCCAAGCGAATAAATTCCGGTCAGAGGGAGAAGAAGAAGCACAGAAAATTCGTGCTGCCACCGATCGGGATAAAACGGTCCTTTTAGCAGAAGCCTATAAAACTTCACAACAAATTCGTGGAGAAGGCGAAGCTGAAGCATTGGATATTTATGCAGTATCCTTTTCTAAGGATCCGGAATTTTATGAATTCATTCGGACACTTGAAACCTATGAGAAAGTGATTGATAAAAAAACCACTCTGGTTTTACCCGGCGATTCAAAATTATTTAAGGCATTAACTCAGTAAAGAGGACGAATTAACCTTTCGAAGGTTTTTAAACCTTTGAAAGGTTAACTTTTAAAAATGAAAATAGATATTAGATCAACCACCATTATCGGTGTTAGACATAAACGAAAAGTGGCCATGGCCGGTGACGGACAAGTCACATTTGGGGATATGGCCTTTAAACAAAAAGCAGTTAAAGTGCGCGAATTCGATACCGTAAAAGGCGGTGTGCTTGGCGGATTCGCCGGTGCAGCAGCAGATGCGCTCACACTCTTTGAAAAATTCGAACAAAAACTTGAACAGTATGAAGGAGAATTACCGCGAGCTGTTGTTGAACTCGCAAAGGATTGGCGTACCGATAAAATCTTGCGTCATCTTGATGCAATGTTAGTTGTTATGGATAAACAGCACAGTTTTATTATAGCCGGGGATGGCAATGTTATTGAACCGGATGGGGCTGTTGTTTCTATCGGATCCGGCGGTGGTTTTGCTCAATCTGCAGCAAATGCATTTTTACAATCCACCAAGTTTTCTGCAAAACAAGTTGCTGAAAAATCGCTCAAAATTGCCGCTGATCTTTGTATTTACACGAATGATTCAATCACGGTTTTGGAGATTCAATGAAACAATTAACACCCAAACAAATTGTGAAAGAATTAGACCGTTATATTGTGGGCCAAAAGAAAGCAAAAAAAGCTGTGGCAATTGCATTACGAAATCGGTGGAGACGGCAACAGGTTGAAGGCAAACTCCGAGATGAAATTATGCCAAACAACATCATTATGATTGGGTCCACAGGTGTAGGGAAAACAGAAATCGCTCGTCGTTTAGCATCTCTCTCGAATGCGCCTTTTATAAAGGTGGAAGCTAGCAAGTTTACTGAAGTTGGGTATGTGGGCAGGGATGTTGAATCCATGGTTCGCGATTTAATGGATACAGCTATTTCTATGGTAGAGAGAGAAAAAGAAGATGAAGTGGTTGAAATGGCAGAACTTCTAGCAAATGAACGTATTCTCGATATTCTGTTCCCAGATGACCATAAAAATGACACCAAGCAATCTAAAGAATTGAAAGAACGCCATGCTCGTACCCGAGGAAAAATTCGTAAGAAAATGGAAAAAGGTGAATTTGAGAATAAAATGATTGATGTTGAAGTCTCCGATGATCCTATAGTTGGGATGCAAGTTTTTGGTCCAATGGGCATGGAAGATATTGGAATGAATATTAAAGATATGATTTCCGGGCAATTGCCTAAAAATAAACGAACCAAAAAAATGGCCGTATCAGAAGCTCGAGAAGTTTTATTAGAAAGTGAAGCTGCAAAATTGATCGACCATGAAGAAGTGATTAGAATTGCACGGGAACGAACCGAAAATACCGGTATCATTTTTTTGGATGAAATTGATAAAGTGGTGGGAAGTGTTGGGGGCGTCGGTCCCGACGTAAGTCGTGAAGGTGTTCAGCGTGATTTACTTCCCATTGTAGAAGGAAGTAATGTCAGTACTAAATATGGTATTGTTGCAACTGATCATATTTTATTTATTGCCGCCGGTGCATTCCATGTAAGTACACCCTCTGATATGATACCTGAATTGCAGGGACGATTTCCTATTCGCGTAGAATTGGATAAACTCACCAAAGAAGATTTTGTCAAGATTTTGACTCATCCACGATCTGCTTTAATTAAACAATACAAAGCCCTTTTGGGTGCAGAAAATGTTGAATTAGAATTCAATGATGCTGCCATTAAAGCAGTAGCGGAATTCGCATCAGAAGTGAATAGTAAAATGGAGAATATTGGCGCACGACGATTGCATACCATTATGACAACTTTGTTGGAAGACCATTTGTTTGAACAACCAAAACGCGGAAATAAAAAAATAAAGATCACAGCAACAATCGTCAAAGAATCCTTGAAAGATATTGTGGAAGATCCGGACTTGAGCCGCTACATACTATAATTAATAAAAAAGCTAAGACGTGTAGACGCAAAGTAAATTTGTTTATGAAAAGTAAAATGTCTTTGCATCTTTCCGCCTTTGAGAGAAAAACAATTAAAGGATAAATAATGCCCAAGCACTTTTTACATATCGCCGATTTTTCAAAAGATGAACTATGGGATATGTTGCATTTAGCGAAAGAAATTAAAATAAAATTTCATAATCGTGAGTCATATAAACCGTTCAAGAATCAATCGCTAGCCATGATATTTGCCAAACCATCAGCTCGGACGCGAATCTCATTCGAAACCGGATTTACTTGGATGGGTGGGCATGCACTTTTTCTCGGACCCAACGATATTGGCGTGGGAAAACGGGAGGCGATCAAAGATATCGCTCGAGTTGTATCTCGATACAATGATCTAATTATGGCTCGTCTTTTTGACCACAAGCATATTTTAGAATTAGCTGAATATTCAGATTCTTCCGTTGTAAATGGACTCACTGATTATAATCATCCCTGCCAAATAATGGCAGATATTCTTACGGTGTGGGAGCACCGCGGAAACTTGGATGATCTCAAAATAACCTACATGGGTGACGGGAATAATATTGTTCATTCTTGGCTGCAACTGGCGAGCAAATTCCCAATGCATTTTGTGTGTTGTGGCCCCCGCGGATTTGAGCCAGATGAGAAAACTGTGAAAATGGTGGAAGATTCGGGGCTATCTACATTTGAATTATCTCACAATCCACAATCTGCAGCCAATGGCGCTGATGTGATTTACACCGATGTTTGGGCATCCATGGGACAAAAAGAAGAAGCAGCAGAACGAGAAAATATTTTTGCAGATTTTCAGGTAAACGAAGCACTCATGGACAGTACGGGAAAAGACACTTTATTTATGCATTGTTTGCCCGCAGAACGCGGACGAGAAGTTACAGATGGCGTGATGGAAGCGGCTTATTCCATCGTCTTTGATGAAGCGGAAAACCGAATGCATGCACAAAATGCGATCATGGTAACAATGGCTGGTCAATCGTAATTACGTAAAAATTATATAATTATTCCAAACATTTTAATCTTTACATAAATACATATTTAGGATTTATTAGATTATGCAAGACCTCTTAATATTCTTCGAAACGGTCCCATCTTCAACGAGATCAATTTTCTTGGTGAGTGGCTTAGGACTCTTCTTTTCCTTAGAAGCCATTATACCGCTTTTCAAGATGGATTATAAAAAGGTAAAACATGCAGGCATAAACCTTACCTTTACGCTTATCACATTGGTGATAAATTTGATTGGCGCTTCACTGATTGTCGCTGCTGTGGATTTTAGTGGAACTCATCAATCAGGTTTACTTAACATGATTGCATTACCTCTTTGGCTTTATGTAATTATAGGATTAACACTTTTAGATCTCATTGGAGCTTGGTTGATTCATTGGATACAACATCACGTTAAATGGATGTGGATGTTTCATCTGATTCATCATACGGATCCCAATATTGATGCTACCAGCGGACTCCGGCACCATCCAGGTGAAAACATTTTTCGATTATTATTTACAACTCTTGCAGTGCTGGTTACGGGTGCTTCTTTTGGATTGGTTTTGTTATACCAGACTATTTCAGCTTTTTTTGCTGGGATGACACACGCCAATATTCAATTTCCAAAATTATTGGATAAACCATTATCATGGATTTTTGTTACACCTCATTTTCATAAAATTCATCATCATTACATTTTGCCACAAACGGATTCAAACTATGGCAATATTTTTTCAATCTGGGATCATGTTTTTTCAACGACAACACGCTTGGAAATGGAAGAATTGAAATATGGCATTGACACACATTTAGAACAAGAAGAACATTCCAATATTAAGAATTTACTTTTGACTCCATTCCAAAAATACCGGTCGCCGATTGGTGCTAAATTTGACAAGAAAACCTTTTATTCTCAACACACCCAATGAAAATTAATTCTAAAACAAAAGTTTTTATTATTTGGCTTCTCGCTGTTATTATTTGGAATTTTGGTTTCCCAAGTGTTCCGCCTATTGCTGACGTGATTGTGGCTGTTATTCTCTCTTTTGCTAGCCAATGGCTAAATAAATTTTTTTAAAATTATTGGCCAACAAGATTATGACGTGTCACGTTCGGCTGCAACACCGAAATAGTCAGTACCGGTCACGAAGAAAAAGGTGAATGAATATTTTTTATTTCTCGAATATTTTTTGAAAATTAATAAATCATGCTTCACTGATTGTTGAGATTCAAAACGGGTGTTACCTATATTCTTTCTTAACTATGTATGATATTTACGCTGGCATTGTTTACAAAAATAAGTTCCCCTGCCAGCCACCCGAATTTTTTCTATTTTGCACCCGCATTTTAGGCAAGGTTCCTCGAAGCGACCGAAGATTCTGAGTTGATTCGCATAATTCCCACTTTGATTTTTCAAAAAGGAAAAATTAATAATGGTTGTTCCTTTTGCTTCAATTGCATCCTTTAATATTGTTTGGATAGCTTGATGCAATTTTTCCACTCGTGATTTTGGGATGGTGTTTGAATTAGAATTCGGGTGAATACCGCTGACCCATAAGGACTCATCTGTATAAATATTACCCAAGCCAACAATGAAGGATTGATCCAACAGTAATGCTTTTATATTCCGTTTTTTCTTTTGGAGTTCTATTATTAGCCAGTCTTTTGTGAATGCATCACTCAACGGTTCAATGCCATGATTTTTATTGATAATGTCGAGATTCTCGTATAAATAAATCCTTCCAAATTTTCGTGTATCCTCAAAAATAATTTTCATTCCACTTTCCAATTCAATTATAGCTGAAGTGTGTTTTGGAATTTCTTCATTAGATAAATAGAGTTTTCCTGTCATACGAAGATGGATTGCCAATAGGGATGCAGGTAAATGAATTATTATGAATTTTGCCCGGCGCGTCACATCATTGATTGCTTGTTCCTGATTATTATTGAAGAAATCAGCCTGGGCAAAGTTGTGTAGTACCTTAGGCCAGATCGGCCTGATCGCACCAATCTTTTCGCCAACGAGATCTGCCCGTAAATGATCTACAACGGTTTGGACTTCGGGTAATTCTGGCAATTTTTGTTAACCTTTTTCTTTGGGTTATTTAGTTGAATTTAATTATGTAAAAAGGAATTATGTAATAATTCCATTCATTACATATTTACCAAATCTTTAGCTCCTATTAACCATTAACTAAATTAATAATCCATTTCCATTCCACCACCACTGCCACGTCCAAAATTTCCACGATCCCATTTCTTTTTCTGTTGCTTCCCAAAATTATATCTTAGATTGAGGGATGTGGTTCGACGGCCGCGCTTTCGCTCGGCGTACATTTCTTGTGTATATTGCTCGTAGTCTTGTCTTGTATCAATAATAAATTTTCTATTATCAAATAGATCATTCACTTTCAGTGTCACTGATAATTGATTGTTCATAAATGATTTTTCAATACCAAGATCAGCAGCATAATTAGCAGGAATCGTTCCAGATGTAATTTTCATTGTTCCACGACCACCAACTGATAATTCTAAACGTGCCACTGTAGGGATATTTAAAGTTAACTGACCACGGTTATGCATACCGTAGGATGTCCCGGTCATATCTTCTTCATACTGGCCACCATCTGTCTCAGATCTCCACCACCAGGTTGTAAGCATAAAACTAGCCAGCGGCATAGGACGATAGTTGATGATAACGCTCCCACCAAGGTTTTTAGCGCTCTCAGCATTTCCCGATGTTAATAATTCATAGGGTCGGCCATTATAAATGATTTCATCTCGATCCCACCAGGCGATTTGATCGGTTGTATGTTTGTATGATACGCCAGTATTAAAATTGAATTTTCTGGAATTACTAGAGAAATTTATTTCCATCACATCACTGTATTCTGGTTTTACATAGGGATTTCCAGTCCGGATACGGGTTGTATCCAGCATGTCTCTAGGAAATGGATTTAATGATCTTGTTCCAGGTCTATTTACACGTTTAGAGTAGCCAAACTGTATTTGCTGTTTTTCTGTAAGCTTATAATTCAAAAACACACTGGGATAGAAATGTTTGTATGGGTTATTCAACTCACCTGATTTAACTGCATTATTAATAACAAAATGAGTAATACTCGTGGTTGCAGTCGTGTCGCCGGTTACGTTTGCCTTAGTTTCGACCTGTTCAAACCTGAGACCACCTTTTAAGCCCAAGCGGTCATTGATCTCATAACCGATGGTAGTATAAAGGGCATAAATATCTTCATCATACAGATAGTCATAGGTCCCATCCTGAAAAAATAAATCATCATCCAATATTTTAAGTGTGGTTTTGAATCCTGCTTCCAGGTCAATATTTTTACCTAACTTATCTTCATAATCAAATGATGCAATAATACTTTTATGGCCATGGGAATTTTCTATTTCGTTGCCCAAATTTTTTTCAGTCTCATTTCCTTTTCCGATACCATAGCTAATATCTGCATTTAGTTTCCTATCCTTGGAATTAAATTTGTTCTCGTAGGATAAAGAATGGTCCCATTCATTTTCCAAACCATTTTCTTGTACATCCAATATGCTGCTGACTGGTCTAGTTGTCTCAACGATTTCTCGGCTATCTTGGTCTCTATTACTAAAGGTAGATGTATAACCGATCGTACTATTTGGGGTAGGGTAAAGGTCACCGCCAAAACGGAATGAAATATTATCAGAATTTCTAATTCTTTTTGTGTCCTGGTACAGATACCTGACGCTGTCACTGGGGTCAGAATAAAAGTAATTAAATTCTCTTAAACCTTTACTAATTCGCTCGCCTGTTCGGTAACTGGTGCTACTGAAAACGTTCCATGTATCCGTACGGAAATTCAAATTCCCACTGATGTTATTCTTATTATATTCACCAGCCGAAAGAGATGTGCTGCCGTTAAACCCTTCAAATGCACCTCGCTTAAGAACAAGATTAATAATACCGCCCACACCGTCTGGGTCGTACTTTGCAGATGGATTGGTAATAACTTCTACTTTCTCAATCATGGATGCCTGCAGGTTGTCAACCATGGACCTACGATCAAAGCCCACTTTTTTACCATCTATTAGGACCGTTACATTTGCATCGCCACGAAGAGTGATATTACCATCAATATCTACGGCTACTGTAGGTACTTGATTCAAAACATCTTCGCCAGACCCACCGGAAGCAGCCAAGTTCTTTCCTACAGTAAAAATTTGTTTATCAATGGTCTGAATGAACTGGCTCTCTCCCAAAACTTCCACTCCAGCAAGGTTGATGGATGAAATCTGAAGCTTCATACTTCCCAGATCATGCTTAATGCCGCCCTCTTCACCGGGAAAAATATTAATGGGTGAAATCTCTTTTGTTGCATAGCCGATGAATTCTACCACTGCCCGATATTTTCCCAAGGGTATTTCACGGATATTGAATCTGCCTGTTTTATCTGATAGTGCGCCAGTCACAACTTCATCAGAGCGCATATTTACCAGGGAGATTGAAGCATATTCAATCGGCAGGCCTGAAGTGGAATCTTTTATAGTTCCACTTACGACACCTATGCTCGGTATATTTTTTCCAGAACTGTGTCGTTGGGCAAAACTAAAAGTTGTAATAAAAAATAGAAAAATCCCTAATGGAATAATTCTCATTTTAACATATGTGATAATATTTTTCAATTTTAAAGTCCATATTTTGAGAGTTGTATTTAACGCGTCCCAATAATGATAGTTAAAAAGTATATATTACTTGGAAAACGTAGGGTGAAACTTACAAATTAATCTTAATATTTTGGTCTAACAGTTAGACGAATAATTGGATGAGTTGCAGGAGCGGAAATCGCGTTCAATACTTCAAATTCCAGTGTGAATGATTTTTTCTTTTCTTCAATACGAATATCAAGAATAGTTGAACCATGAGGCGGAATCGTTACAAAATCAGTCGAATTATAAAAATTATATTGGCTATTATTTCGGAGCATAAAAGGCGCATCCGAATTGTTACTAATTTTTGTGTGAGCCACAGTTGAATTTTTAATATATGAAGAAGCTTCTACCTTTATACAAGATGCTATTAAGGATTGTAAATGGTCACTTTTTCCAATGAGTTTATCATTATACCAAACAACGGTTCGACCTTTTTTTAGGGCACGTTTTAGAGCGGGTTTGGTTTTCTCCGTGGCAAAAACTAAAGTAACTGGCCGATGTCCACCTTCAGGTAATTTATATTGCCAATCAATTAAATCATGAATGTCACTAGTCCCTAAAATAGTAAGATTAAAATCCAATGCTATTTGTAGTGCATGGTCCGAGAAAGTTGTATCATTTACAACTTCAATCCCTTCTAACAATCCGTCGTTAATTAATTCAAGATTCATATCGCTTAAGATGACTTTAGCGTCTGGTGATTGAGCAATCCAATAGGGATGATTCCAAAAAATAAAAGCATCTTGTTTACGCGCTTCTTTGAAAGCTTCCATTGGATCATCTACCAATAGTTTATTTGCATCAGTGATAAATATTGCATTGGCATGTCCAGGTGGCATTCCTCGAGTAATCTCCGATCCATTGATAACCATAACATCTGAATTTTTTGCAAAATGTTTTGCATATTCGAAAGATCGATTTCGGTCAGGATGTGGAATATCTGCCTTCCAGGGTTGATACTCAAGATGTTCTGTGGTGGCAATCACATCAATATGTTCTCTTTTTGCTTCCATGACGCGAATATTGGGCCAAACACTTCCATCAGAAAAAACAGTGTGAATATGAAGATCACAAACCAATGTTTTAAATCCTGGGACATCAGGAAAATCGATTATTCCATTATTCCCTCCGTGCGCTCTCAATAAAGTTGAAAAAAGAAGAAAGTTAAATGCGAATGTTTTTAGCATGACTTACTGAGTTTGGTCCCAGTGAATATCCATAGTATGGTATTGAACTTTTCGTCCTTTTTTAATAGGAACAGTTAATTCATAAGTTATTGTTTGTCCGGGCTCCAAAGCTGTATCCGAAACGACCATGGTTTCATACACAATTCGGGTTCCTTTTACAAAAATGGAATCAACACCTGAGTTTGCCGTTGTTTGATCGAATAAATTTGAAATCACTCGAACAAAATCAGCACGAATTTCGCCCTCATTCTTGATGCGTCCAGAAAAAATTTGCCGATCAGGATAATAGTCAATAAATGGATCGCCAAGAAATACAACTTTCGGTGCAGGTTTATCAAATTTGTCCATTCGAATAACCATTTCTTTCTTTAGGACCAACGTCCCAATTTGAGTTTTTAGCACAAGGGTGGAATCCGATTCTTCCAAAATATTTCCCGTTACCACTGTCCCATTTTGTAATTCGATTCGGTTTTCATAATTTGGTACTTTAATCAAATCCAAAATCTCTCGATTAATATTGGGCATTCTTTGATTTTTTTCATACCCTTTTACAACACTTTTGAGAGAATCAATTTCTGTTTTTAACGTTTTCAAGTTAGCCTCATATTCAAAAAATGTTTTTTCAAATTTGAGCAGACGTTTACTTGGTTCATCTCGCTGTTTAGGAATTAATACAGGTGGTGTTTCTATTTTTTTCTTTTCAGACGATACTTCATCTACAATTTTTTCATCAGGTTGCTTTTCTTCGTCATCTTCATCTTCTGAAAAAAGTCTGAGATTCAATACAATATCTTCATCGCTTATTGAAAAATCAACAGTACCTTTTCCAAACTTTTTATGATCACCGAATAGGGTATAATCGCCTTGTTCAATTTTTTTGAATTTGAAAGAACCATCTTTTTTGGATTTTGTGCTTTTAACTTCTTCGCCATCCGTATCAAAAATTGTTAATTCAACTTTTTTTAATCCATCACCGTTTTCGGATTGAACAATACCGTTTACAGCGAATTTATCTGCCGCGAAAAGAAAGCCGATCATGAGAAAACTAAACAGTATTTTAATCAAATTCTCTCCGACTAAAGTGAGCTCTATAAGCCATTTTTCTTACAAGTTCAGCATTTTTATTTTCTTCGCCTAAAGCATAAACCATATTAATAATATTGTCATAATAGATATAATTCTCTTTTTTCTCTAGCATGGGGAGAAGCCCTTTTACAACGGAAGGATCATTAAAGCCGGCAAGATTATCAATGGCTTTTTTTCGAATATCCACAGGGTAATCATCACTTTTAGAAATTTCAATTACAGCCATTTTTACTTCGGGATCATCGAATTCACCCAATGCATCCAACATGGTATTTAAAAGGCTATAATATTCAGCTTTGCCCATATTGTAAGTATTTAGTAAAGCAAGAACGAGATTTTCTTCCTTCACACCTTTCATGGTATTGAGTGCAAATTCTCGCACTTCAAGATTAGTATTTGGGTCCCCTAATAATTCGGCAAAAGCAATTGCAACATCGCTTGGATTTTTCTTGCCTAAGATTTCAACAGCTTTATTTCTTATTCCGATATTTATTTTAGGGTCTTTCGCCACCATAGTCAAAATAGGAACCACTTGATCATTTCCCAAAGCGCCCAACGTTTCTGTTAAGAGGCGTTCAGTTCGAGCCATGTTACTTTTTGCTACTTCGTATAAATCTAATAAAGCAAGAATTTGATCTTTTGTTCTTACTCGATTCAGATTTTTAACCAATGAAATATGAATTTTATTTGTTCTGTCTTCCAATTTATGCATAGCGCTGACTAAAGCTTCTGCAGCTTTTGGATTTTCGTCAAACATCCCCAGCATATTAATTGACTCATGTAATAATGTATAATCAACAGCTGTAGTCGTTCCCACCATATTCGCGATGGATTTTAAGGCAGTTGGATGTTGAGATTCTGCTAGGGCTCTTCCAGCAGCAATTCGAACTTTAATGTGTTGGCCTTTGTCTTCATACGCCACAACTAATTCGTCCAACGCTAGGATATTTCCATCTCTGTATTCACTTTTCAGCGTTTGGATATTATTCAGAAAGTCAGGGTCATTCGGATCGCCAATTGACTTTTTGCCAAACAATCCTTTTATCATTGAACATCCATTCAACAGGAATAGGGAGCAAATCCCCATGATGAATAATCTACGCATTTGTGTCCCATGAATGAATAGAAAGATCCATCCCGTCAAAGACAGCATAGGATGGGCGGTGGAACCAATCCCCTAAAATGGCCAGTTTTCCTTCTTTTATGGTAAACATCTCACCCAAATGATAGTGTCCGGAGATCATATAATCAAAGTTATTCTCGAAATGATTTTTTGCCACATTTTGTAGCTCAATTCGTACATCTTCATTAAAATCTTCTGAATGAGTATAGTGTCGCCCACTCCTAGAAATTGAATTCGCTATTTTATATGCGATAGTTGGATGAATCCATCGGAACAACCAAATGAAGAAAGGAGAACGAATGATTTTTTTCAAGAGTCGATACCCATGATCCCAACTTAAAAGCCCGTCTCCATGGGTGATGTAAAACTTTTTTCCATTCACTTCAAATGTAGTATCGTCAAAGTAAACTTGATCCATTAATGTTTCCGTCATGAAATCTTGTACCCAAAAATCATGATTCCCCAAAACAAAATGAAGCTCAATTCCATCCCGTTTCATTTCCAACGCTTTGTGATAAAAATCAATATAGGCTTTTGGGATGAGGTGTGGATATTCGAAATAGAAATCAAAAAGGTCTCCGATAAAAAAACAGGTTCCACCAGTTTCTCTGATATGATCCAACAAACGGTACAAGTTTTTCCGACGATTTTTCTCATCAGGACTTAACCGTAATTTTAAATGTACGTCGGAAATAAAATAAAGGGGCGTCTTCATGACGGGTGAAAATTACTCGTGTCAATTTAGCGGAACAAGTCTGGATGGACTAAAAATCTAATTACTAGAAGGGTTGACTTTACTCTTTATTTCATACTAATCTTCGGGAACTCTCGTCTATGAGAGTCGTAGATTTAGGACCTATGAGAATTCTTTTTACATTTATTTTATGCTTCACGGCGATCATCAATGCCCAATCTTTTGGGCAGAATAAGGTTCAGTATAGGGATTTCGACTGGAATTTTATCCAAACACCCCATTTTGATATTTATTATTATGGCGGAGAACAGGACTTGGCGGAATTCACAGCCGGCGTTTCTGAAGAAGCTTATGAACAAATTTCGCTCCATCTTCGATGGGATCTGAAGCGCCGTGTTTCCATCATGGTGTATAATTCTCACAATGAATTCCAACAAACCAATGTTGTGGGAGCTTATATGCGAGAGGGTATTGGTGGCGTTACTGAATTATTCAAGAATCGTGTTGTTTTTCCTTTTGAAGGTAATTACGAACAATTCCGGCACGTGATCCATCATGAATTAGTTCACGCTTTAATCAATGATATGGTTTATGGTGGAAGTATGCAGAATGTCATTTCCAGCAGAACTAAGATTCGGGTTCCAATTTGGTCTAATGAAGGATTGGCTGAATATTTGAGTTCTAATTGGGATACAAAAGCCGATATGGTTCTTCGGGATATTGCCATCCACGAACGTATGCCATCCGTAAATGAACTAAATTATTTTATGGCTTATAAAGGTGGCCAATCTTTGTGGCGATTTATCGCAGGGAAATATGGTCGTGAAAAAGTTGGGGATGTATTTCGATCCATGAAAATGACCCAAAATGCAGAACGAGGTTATGAAAGAGCATTAGGGATGAACTATAAAGATTTAACAATCCAATGGCATAAATATTTGAAAAAGGAATATTGGCCCGATGTAAAAGACCGTGAATCATTAGAAGATATGTCCGAAAAACTCACGGATCATAAGAAAGCCAGAAATTTCTATAATGTAAGCCCTGCCTTATCTCCAGACGGATCTATGGTTGCAGTTTTATCTGACCAAACCGGTTATTTTGATATTCATATTTTGGATGCCATGACAGGAAAACGAATTAAAAAACTGGTGAAAGGAAACCGGTCTGTTGATTTCGAAGAATTAAAATGGCTACAACCGGGTCTTTCTTGGTCGCCAGATAATGAAAAAATCGTAATTGCTGCAAAAGCTGGGAAGGGGGATGTTCTCCATATTATTAATGTCAAAACGAGAAAGAGCCAGAAAATAGAATTGGATTTAGATGGTGTATTTTCGGCGGCGTGGAGCCCAAAAGGACATGAAATTGCATTTATCGGACAAGTTGGAAATTCAAGCGATATATATATTTATAATGTAAATGAGAAAACAAAAAAACGAATCACGACTGATATATTTACAGACTCGTATCCATCTTGGAATCCTCTTGGAACAGAAATAGTTTTTGTATCAGACCGGGGTGATTTTGTTTCGGGTGATTTTGATGGAGCTATGATTGATCATAATTACCGCCAGACTGATATTTTTTCAATAGATGTAAACACTGAAACAATCACCCGTATCACCGAAACAGATCATAATGAATCTCATCCAATTTGGGCAAATACGAAAAAAACACTTTTTTATACGGCGGATAAAAATGGAGTTTGGAATCTTTATATTCATCCGCTAGCGTCTAAAGATGATGGTGAGTCTGAAGAGAAAAAGAAAACGGTTTTACCTTATGCCGTTACTAATATTTTGACAGGACTCCAACAACCTACAATTTCAAAAAATGACGATATTTTAATATTTGCTGGGTATGCTGGAATTGGATGGGATTTGTATAGCCTCCCAAACCCATTAGAAATGACGAAAAAAACGATTGAGCCTACTCAATTTTATCTTAATCGAGATTCTGATGATGAAGAGATCGCTGATCTTCGACGACATAAATCATCTCAACAAGGGAAAGGATTCTCTGACGGATATTCTGATTGGGTTTTTGCAAATGGGTATAAACATTACAACTCTGCGATTTCAGAATTACCTGATGTAGATTTAATATCGGTTGATTCTAGTAAAGTGGATGGACATTATATTCCAAAATCATACAAAACAAGATTTACACTTGATCTAGTTAGCGGAAATCTCCAGTTGAGTAATGTATTCGGTACCAGCGGAATGTACTATTTTTCATTCAGTGATATTCTGGGAGATCATAAAATTGCTTTTGGGACAGAAATGGTTTTGACTCTGGAAAATAGTGATTATTTTTTCTATTATGCCTATTTGAAAAACCAAATAGATTATCATTTTGTTGCTTTTCAGAATGCGGACTTTTTTAATATAGATTGGAATAAAATTGGTAGGCTTCGTCATTATGGACTTCAGGGATTTATTTCTCATCCATTAAGCCGGTTCCAGAGAATAGATTATGGATTATCGTGGCACAATATCAATTATTCCATTTTAAAATTAGATGAATTTAATCAGGAGAGGTATGAAACTAAATTTAGTTCAAATTATTCTACGATTTTGCCAAATATTTCATGGGTGTATGATAATACCGTTTTTGGATTTACGGGTCCCATTGACGGTTTTAGGCAAAATACGTCAATAACATTGAATCCTGGGTATGGATCTAGTAATCTGAAATTCCAAACATTGAAAACAGATGCCAGAAAATATTGGCGTTTTGGAAAAGATTATACTTTAGCTGTCCGAGGATTTTTTGGGACTAGTCTGGGAGAAAATAAACAGAAATTTTTTCTCGGTGGAATTCCATTTCTTGTTGGTGGCGGCGGAGAAACAAATGGGAAAGTTGATAATAGTCATTTTCGAGATGTGATTTTGGATACATCAAACGCAACATTGGTTCATGATATTTATTTCACAGAATATGCATCACCCCTTAGAGGCGCCCGATTTGCTGAGCGATTTGGAACAAACGCCACATTAATAAACATGGAAATTCGATTCCCATTTATCAATTATCTCGCGTTAGGATTTCCTCTCAAAATGATTTTTGGCAATATACGGGGACATGCTTTTATGGATGTAGGAGCTGCATGGGATGAGGCAGAAGAATTTACCAATACATCTTGGCCGGGACGCTATTGGGTAGAAGATCAAAACAAGAATCTAATACCCCCAACTTTGTTGGATTTCTCTCCCTGGGTCACAACGGTTGGATTAGGGACTAAAATCAATCTCGGTTATTTTCTTTTAAGGATTGAAACGGCATGGGATAAAAACCCCAACGGATATTCTAAACCACAATGGTATTTTTCGTTAGGACCGGATTGGTAAATTTTTGTTTCTTTTTTTTAACCCGATTAAGAACAGTGGTTTTTATCTTTTTTAAATTTTATGGCTAAACTAAAAACGAAAACAGCTTATCTTTGCTCAGCATGTGGAGATGATTTTCCTAAATGGAACGGGCAATGTCCTACCTGTAAAGAATGGGGGACTCTTTCCGAATTCAAAGTATCACCAAAGAAAAATGGTCGAATTCACGAATTAAGAGAGACCAAAAATTTAATTGATGTATTAAGCGTTGAACCCAAAGACAGAATCCCAACAGGCTTATCTGAGGCTGATCGTGTTTTAGGCGGCGGACTCCTTTCGGGTTCATTAATTTTATTGGGCGGAAGTCCGGGAGTTGGTAAATCCACTTTAGCGCTTCACATTTGTTCGGGAATTAATCGGAAGGCACTTTACATTTCTGCCGAAGAAAGTGAAGAACAAGTTGCTCTCCGAGCCCGACGACTTCACGTAAATCCAGATCAATTATTTTTATCCGGCGAAAATGAATTAGACGGTATCATTGCTCATATTGATCGGCTTAAACCCGAATTGGTTGTTGTTGATTCTATTCAAACTGTGATGAATTCGGGCTTGGATTCCTTACCCGGTTCTCCAAGTCAAATTCGGGATTGTGGCCAACGCTTATTGGAAGTTTCAAAACAAAAAAATGTATCTATTCTGATTGTGGGTCACGTTACAAAAGAAGGCACAATTGCCGGACCTAAAATGTTGGAACACATGGTGGATACCGTGTTGTATATGGAAGGCGATGATCGATATGATCACCGAATTTTAAGAGCAGCCAAAAATCGATTTGGCGCAACACATGAAGTTGGTATCTTTAATATGAATGAGGATGGACTTCATGAAATTGCAAATCCATCAGAAATGTTTTTGGCAGAGCGCAGTGTCAATATTCCAGGTACATCTATTTATCCAAGTTTGGAAGGGACACGCCCCATTTTGGTGGAAGTTCAAGCGCTCGTCTCTAATGCAAATTTTGGCACGCCACAACGAAACGTTAATGGGTTTGATTATAAACGTTTGGGTATGCTCATCGCTGTTTTAGAAAAAAGATTGGGATTGCTAATGGGGACAAAAGATGTGTTTGTGAATTTGGTGGGCGGCTTGCGGGTTGATGATCCGGCGGCTGATTTGTCCATCATTTGTTCAGCTGCGTCCAGCACAATGGATAAATCCATTGGAGAAGATATTGTCCTTTTAGGAGAAGTAGGATTGGCCGGTGAAGTTCGTTCCATTAACAGGCTTGAGCAACGCTTGAATGAGGCAGCAACTCTCGGATTCAAAAAAGCCATTGTTCCTTCAGCCAGTGTGAATGATAAAGTGAAAAAAATTAAGATAGATCTTCATCCAGTCAAATTTGTAAAAGATGCATTTCAGATTTTGTTTTAATTTTTCGGCAATTTCAAAAAACGATTTATTTTAATGAAATTCACAATCCAAACTACGGACTCTAATACTTCAGCCCGTACGGGCATTATAGAGACTGATCATGGGAATATTGAAACACCCATATTTATGCCGGTTGGAACTGTTGGTGCAGTAAAAACCATGGCACCTCATGAGTTGGAAGGTGTGGGCTCTCAGATTATTTTAGGGAATACTTATCATCTTTATTTACGACCTGGAACAGATGTTATTCATGAAGCCGGTGGACTCCATAAATTCAATTCCTGGGATAAACCCATTCTGACAGATAGTGGTGGATTTCAAGTTTTTTCCTTAGCGCGACTCAATAAAATCACAGATGAAGGTGTCAACTTTCAATCACATTTAGATGGGAGCCGACATTTATTTACACCAGAATTTTCTATGGAAATTCAGCGATACTTGGGCGCAGATATTATAATGGCTTTTGATGAATGCCCCCCGGGTGATTCAGCTTTTGAGACAGTGAAAAGTGCAGTGGAACGAACCACACGATGGATGAAACGCTGTAAAGATTGGTTGAGTCAAAACCCCGAATATTATGAATACAATCAAACGCTTTTTCCGATTATTCAAGGGTCTGTTAATCATGAGCTTAGACAAAGAAGCACAGAAGAATTAATCCCATTTTCCACATGTGGAATGGCCATTGGTGGCTTGGCTGTGGGTGAAGAAAAAAATGCCATGATGGATACTGTCGAATATTGTGATACAGTACTCCCCAAAGATCAGCCTCGGTATTTAATGGGTGTAGGGAAACCTGCAGATCTCATTCAAGCGGTTCGTCGGGGCGTGGATATGTTTGATTGTGTTATGCCAACACGGAATGGTCGAAACGGACACATTTTTACATCAAAAGGTGTGATCAATATTAAGAATGAAAAATTTAAACATGACTTTTCTCCCTTGGATCCTAATAGCTCTCATGGATGGGGTCGGACATTCTCAAAATCTTATGTCCGGCATTTATTCAATATTAATGAAGTGTTGGGACTCCGAATTGCATCCACATTAAATTTGTCATATTATTTAGATTTAATGGCTGCCATGAGACAAAAAATAAATGAAGGTAATTTTGATGTTTGGTCTAAATCATTGTTGAATGTTATGGAAAATCAAAAAGGGATGGCATGACGGATATTTTGGTCCGTGTTATTGACGCTTATATATTTCGCCAAACTGAAGATGGATTGAAATTTCTGCTAATGAAACGAGCTGAAACCAAAATTTATGAACATCTATGGCAAGGTGTTGCGGGGAAGATTGAAGCAGGGGAAACAGCTCCCGAAGCTGCCATCCGGGAATTAAAAGAAGAAACGGGTTTTGATCCAATACGGATGTTCGTGGCGGATCATGTGAGTAAATTTTATGAGTCATTTGGTGACAGAATGAACCTAGTTCCTGTATTTGGGATTGAAGTGGATCGGAAAAATATTACAATATCTGAAGAACATTGTGAATTCAAATGGGTAAATTTTGAAACAGCAAAAGACACATTAGTTTGGAAAGGACAGAAAGAAGGAATCACGGCCGTAAACGATATGCAAATTTCAAATGATGATCGCATCAAATGGTCACAAATAAACCTAAACTCAATTGGCACAAAGCCTATAAAGTAATGGATAGGCGGTCTATCTAAACTTTATATTAAACGAAGGAGATGTTATGTTAAAAGAAGGCGTAAAAGCACCAAGTTTTACTTTAGAAAATCAGGATGGAAAATCGATTAGTTTATCCGATTTTGATGGGCAAAAAGTATTACTCTGGTTTTATCCAAAAGCCAGTACGCCCGGCTGAACAATTGAAGGCAAGAAGCTCCGGGATGAGTTTCGAAATTTTGAAAAAAAGAATACCGTTATTTTAGGAATGAGCGCTGATTCAGTAAAAGCACAAAAGAATTTTTGTACGAAGCAATCTTTCCAATTTCAACTGTTATCGGACCCTGATAAATCAACTATTTTAGCTTACGAAGCTTGGGGAAATAAAAAATTTATGGGCCGAGAATATGAAGGTATTTTCCGGTATTCCTATTTAATAGATGAAAATGGAATGATTGAAAAAGCCTATGAAAAAGTTAAACCCAAAGAACATGCAAAAGAAGTGTTAGGAGACATCACCTAATTACTTGTTTTCAACAACAAAACTAAAGTACAGGCCGGCTATTGGCTATCTCTTTAAATTTAAATAAAATGCCCCGTCTCTAAATCGATCATCATTACTGGCATCGTCCAAATATCCCATCATTACAGAATGTCCATGGATCTCTAATTCGCCTTCTTTGATATGGAATTTCGTAAGGTGAATGGGCTCAATCCCATTGCTCAAAATCGCTGAATTTTCTGGACAAATCGCCAATTCATTCTTCCCAAAATCCTGTAAGTTTTCTAAATCTCGTCTGATTTTAAAATTTGAATTTGATTCTCCAATCTTAACTTTAGGATTCTCATCATCATAAATACACCCGCAGTAAATAGGAAGGATTGCTTTTAAAACGGCCCAAGCAGATGACATTGGTTTTAGATCACATGAAAATCGTGTCCTACTTTTCAGATCGATGGTTTTTTGAACACTATTGGTATTGACCAACAGATTATAATGAGAGAGTCGAATCCCTGTTCCTGTTTCAAAAGTGATCAATGCTTCATCATCCAATAACGGTTTGTATTTTGGGTTAAAGTTTATAGGGAATTTCTTAATTATATCAAAAAGATTGATACTTAGTTCTATCACAAGATTTGTATCACAATATGTTTTTACAGAATCTAAAGATTCATTTGCAGGAATAACTGCAATCGCTCCTAAGTGCCAAATCCCAAAAAGAAGGATCTCTGTTTGAGGAAAATCCAATTCAGATAAAATGATTCGTTCTTTTGGTTTGAGTCCTAAGCTATCTAACCAATGAGCGGTTTGTTGAATTTTTTGATAAAATTGGAGATTGGTCATTTCCGGATTATTAAAAATCATCTGATCTGAAAATTTTATATTTTGACCTTCAATCAAAGAGCGCATTGATGGATATGGAATCATGTATTCAATCGGCTCAACATTTCCAATACACTGGGCCTGGTAAATTTGTTTCTTAAGCTCTGTTTTCACGGTAAAAAATTAAGAGGGAAGAATCTACATGCAATCGGGAATTAATACATTAATTTAGGTCCGTCTCATACCTGGAAGGTTGGAGGTCCGAATCCTTCCATCGCAACACTTGAAAAGCCTTGGATTCCCGAAAGGAAATTGATGCTTTTTCTTTTACGTTTCCAGGCAATTAAAAATATTCTATAGATTTCAATGCTAGACAATGGGAAACAAGCACTTGATTGAGCTTGTTCTTTGACTTAATTTTTCTCCTGAATTGCAGATAATTGCAATCTCAAACACTAAATTATTAAGTGGTACGAACGACTGGGGCAGGACACATCTCGTAACTTTTGGGGACTTTCCCACAAACAATTTATTTAATCCGAACAATAATAGGACTGTTATTATGGCGACTTTGATATTGCGGGATACACACCGCGCATTAGAAGAAAAAATGGAATCTCTTGATAAACAAAAGAAACAGACTTCATTAAAGATTAGAGATGCAGCTAGTCATGGAGATCTGAAGGAAAATGGGGAATACCACGCTGCTAGAGAGGAGCAGAGTTTTATAGTACGTAAGACGCGAGTTCTGCAAACCCATTCGCCATTCAAGATCATCGAGTATGGCGAAATTGAGACTGACAGGGTAGGATTTGGCAATAAGGTTACAATCTTTGAAGAGGGTAAAGATGAGGCCGAAGACTATTACTTATTAGGTCCCATTGAATTTGAGTTGGATCTTTATCCCATGGTTATAACCATCCATTCACCTTTTGGCCAATCCATAGTTGGGAAAAAGATTGATGATGATTTTACGCTTGAAATCCGGGGTAAAGAGACGAAGTTCACAATTACTGCAATTGAAAAGATTACTGCAAAATGATGACAAAAAAGCCTTACTGAAATGCGGGTTTTAAACTGCATTGTTCTATGTGGTTTCTACGCTCTTCTGTAAGTTCTCTAATTGTTACAACATCGTTGGTCTTATAACCCGATGGGTAGATTTGGGAATATGAGATTTATTATTAATTAAATAAAAGGGAATATGATGGGAAAGGGAAAAGATGCTAAAAAAAGCGAAAAGAAAAAACCTTTAAAATCAGCTAAAGAAAAGAAGTTAGCCAAAAGATTGAAAAGAGATGGAAAAGAATAAAACTGGATTATCACTAAACAAAAACTTCACTTTTTTAATCAAAATTGGAACATAAAGCCCCACATGAGTCGGGTTTTATATATGTAGAGTTAGGTGGGTAACATAATCTGATCGTCTTATTTCGTTTCTTTCTTTTCATCCGGCTTTATTTTTCGAATTATATCAAACGTATCAGTCGTTCGGGCATAACCATTTCCGGCAATGCGCCCCAAGGCTTGGAGTTGCTCTAAATTGATTCGTCCATCTTCATAAACTTCTTCATCAATATGAAACAGGACGATGGTTCCAATAACCACAAATCCACTGCCAGCAGTGCCATCACCAATTTCTACGATCTGATTTAATATACATTCAAAACTCACCTTGGATTCTCCAACTCTGGGTGGTACCACTTTTTGAGAGGCAATTGGCGTGATTCCGGACATTTCAAATTCATCCACATCAGAATCAAAATCGGTAGAACATAGTACCATTTTTTCTGCAAAAGATTCAGATACAATATTTACCACAAACTCTTTTGTATCGCGGATATTTATCAAAGTGTCCTTTTCTTGCCCATCCCAACCACGCCGAGCTGGCGCAAACATGATAGTGGGCGGTTTGGAACAAACGCCATTAAAATAAGAAAAAGGCGCTACATTATTTTTCCCGTCCTTGGACTTTGTGGACACAAACGCAATGGGTCGGGGCACAATACTCCCGATCATCAATTTATGGGTTTCCTGGAATGGAATTTCGTTTGGGTCAAATATCATGATTCAATCCAAGAATAAGGGTAATCTTCATCATCCACTTTCAAGGCTGCTTCTGTCATATTTAGCGGTTTGAATGTATCAATCATGACAGCCAATTCGTTTGTTTCTCTTGCTCCCAGTGATTCTTCAATCTTTCCCGGTTGGGGGCCGTGAGGTAATCCCATGGGATGATAGGTAATTGATTCTTCATCAATGTCTTTCCGGCTCATGAAATTCCCTTCCACATAATAAATAACCTCGTCGGAGTCCACATTACTGTGGGCATAAGGCGCTGGGACAGATTCACCATGATAATCGAATAATCTTGGTACAAAAGAACAAATAACAAATCCATGGGCTTGGAAAGTTTGATGGACTGGTGGTGGTTGGTGAATTTTTCCTGTAATGGGCATAAAGTCGTTAATATTGAAAATGTAGGGGAAGTAATAGCCGTCCCAACCCACCACATCAAATGGATGATGTTGGTAGCCATAAGTTTGGATTCCATGACGAAGCTTTACTTCCACTTCCATGGGTGAATCATCCACGGGTCCGGCAAATTCGGGTGTCCGAAAATCCCGTTCGGCAAAAGGAGAATGTTCCAAAAGTTGACCAAATTTATTCCGGTAAAGCGTGGGGGTTTCGATGGGGCCGGAAGATTCTGTGATAAGAATTCGTATGGATTCTTTAACGTCGATTTGCCAAATAATTCCACGGGGAATTACGAGATAATCTCCCGGTGTCAAATCCATATTTCCGAAATTGGATTTGAATGTTCCGGAACCAGTATGGATAAATAAAACTTCATCCGCGTTTCCATTTCGATATAAAGTGCTCATGGATTCTGTTACATGGGCTTTAGAAATAACCAAATCCGAATTAAAGAAAAGGGGAATGCGAGATGAAATTGCATCGCCATTAGAATTCATATTAGCCGTTCGGATATGATGGTGACGATGCGTTTGGTCTGCTGTAAGTAAATTGATCTTTTTCATTTCACCTACAGCTTCAACGCCGGTGGGTGGATGAGTGTGGTACACATTAGAATACATGTGACTAAACCCTTCCCGGCTGATGAGTTCTTCCCAGTAAAGATTCCCGGAATTATCCCGGAATTGGATATGTCGTTTGTTTGGGATTGCTCCCCGTTTTTGATAAAATGGCATTATTGTACCCTAATCATTTATTTTAATTAAGTTGATCTAAGTTATGAATTCAATATTTCTTATTCCCGATTCTTTTTCCACCATTCTTGTGGAAACAAAAGTCTTCCCCTTTGGGTGGGAAGATATAGATGGGGTAAGTAATCTATGAACACTCATCTTTAATCTTTCTTAAACAATCTTATTTTCTAAAACGCCCAATCGTTCCACTTCCATTCGGACAACATCCCCTTTCTTGATCCAACCACCTACATTATCCGGGCGAAGTTCCAGGATGCAACCCGTACCCACAGTTCCGGAACCCAAAATATCACCGGGAAGTAATTTGGCATTCATGGATGCGCGTTCAATCATTTTGGTAAATGGATGATACAAGTCATTCGTATTTCCATCGGAAATGAGTTTGCCATTTACATGGCACGTCATGCGGAGATGAAGTTTACCATTATCGTCCCAAGCGTCTGTTAATTCATCTGGTGTTACCATATACGGTCCAAAACTGGAGGCAAAATCTTTTCCTTTTGCCGGGCCGAGACTCATGGCCATTTCTTCCCGCTGCAAATCTCGCGCGGACCAATCATTGCAAACCGTGTATCCGGCAATATATTGGTCTGCATCTTCTTGGGCTATATTGGATCCACCGTTGGCAATAATCACAGCGAATTCTAATTCATAATCCAGTTCATTTGTTCCACGAGGATAGGGAATTTCTTCTTTATGTCCATATAACGCAGCCGGATTTGAAAAATAGAAAATGGCAATCTTGAACCAATCCGGATGCATATCTAATCCCCGGAGTTTCCGTGCAGCACGAACATGTTGTTCAAAAGCATAAAAGTCCCGAAAGGACTGGGGATTTGGAATGGGAGATAGTAATTGCACATTTTCTTCCAAAATAGCAATAGGTTTACCACCACCAGCATGGGACTCAATATTCATTTCTGGTAAGGATGCATCCAACTCTTTCAATTTAGAAAAGTTTGCATCCCAATTTTCCAATGCCATTTTTAGTGTGGATGGAATTTCCAGAAAACTGGGATCTCCTTTTGATTCTTTAGCCCAAATAGCAGCCCGAATTACATCCACAATATATTGATCTTTTTTAAAACCGAATCGAGGCTGATCGCCACCATCCTGAGTGTAGGTTACAAATTTCATTTACAGGTTTCCTCTTTTTTCTTGTTCACGTTCAATTGATTCAAATAATGCTTTAAAATTGCCTTTCCCAAAACTGTTGGAGCCTTTTCTCTGGATAACTTCAAAAAATAATGTCGGACGATCTTGCAAAGGTTGCGTAAAAATCTGGAGCATATAGCCATTTTCATCTACGTCCACCAAGATACCCAATTCTGCCAACGTATCAAGGTCTTCATCGATGGGTCCAATCCAAGATGACAACGAATCATAATATGACCTTGGTGTGGGCAGGAAATCTACACCATTCGCGCGCATGGTTTTAACGGTAGAAATAATATCTCTTGTGGAGAGAGCAAGATGTTGAACACCGCCCGTTTCATAATAATCGATATATTCTTGAATCTGAGATTTCCGAAGTCCATCGGCGGGTTCGTTGATGGGCATTTTTACAATTTCATTATCATTGGCCATAACGATGGAACGAAGGGATGAATATTCTGTATTAATATCTTTATCATCCACACTCCAGAATCGATGCCAGCCAAACACATTTTCATAAAAATTACAGACAGATTGCATTTCGCCATCGGGCTGATTTCCAACCACATGATCGATATGTACAAGTCCAGTTGATTCAGATTTGAGTCCGAAATCATTTGTTTCAAATCCGGGAAGGAAAGAACCCTTATAATTCTTCCGTTCCACAAAAGTATGGATTGTATCACCGAATGTTTCTATGGCAGAAACAACCGCTTCGCCGTTCCCATCTTTGATTTCTTTGGGTTCCATGGCACTTTTTGCGCCACGCTCCAGAGATGTTTTCCAAGCGGATTCAGAATCATCAACGGTAAAGGCCACATCTTTCATGCCATCGCCATGGCGATCAATATGGGCACCAATTTTTGTATTTTTTTCTAACGGCGATGTAATGACCAAATTAATTCGGTCCTGATTCAGGACATAACTAACACTATCTCGATTTCCTGTTTCCAGTCCGCGATAGGCAATGGGTTGGAATCCCATAGTTGTGCGGTAAAAGTGTGCGGTTTGTTTGGCATTGCTTACATAAAGTTCGCAATGGTCAAACCCTTTAATGTCATAGGGTAAATTGCTCATAATATTTCCTTTAAACTTTCAATACATTTTTGATTTTCTGATTCCAATCCCACAGAAATGCGGATAGAATTCGGCCAGCCAAAGCCAGTGAGTTGCCGAACAATGACACCTTTTTCTAAAAGGTTTTGTGTCATTGTTGATGCTGTTTTTTCTGAATCCCAAACCGTGGTTATAAAGTTGGCAGCTGATGGGATTTGTTCAATGCCAAGTGCATCAAATTCTTGTTTTAAAAAGGCCATGCCTTCTTGATTAATTTTTAGTGTTTCAGTTAGAAAATCCACATCATCTAACGCAGCTATTCCAGCGGCTTGAGCAGAGAGAGATGGCTCAAACGGAACTTTCACTTTTAAAAGATTTCCAATCAAACTTTCATGGGCAAAGCCATATCCAACTCGAATGCCCGCCAAGCCATAAGCTTTGGAATACGTTCGAAGTGTAATCACATTGTCATAACGATAACTCATAGAATCGGGATAGTTTGGCGAATCTTGGGCAAACTCGTAATAGGCTTCATCCAAAATAATCAGAACTCTTTCCGGAACGTGTCTATAGAATTCGTCAAACTCTTGACGGGTGATGGTGGTCCCCATTGGATTATCCGGATTGGCGATATAAATAATTTTGGTATAATCTGTGATTTTGTCTGCCATGGCTTCCAGATCGTAACGATAATTTTTCATGGGAACCCAATGGACCCGCCGGCCGGAAGCATTGGCCAAAACACGAAATCCGATAAATGAATTGGCGGCACTTATAAGTTCATCATCACTGAGTAAAAAAGTTCGCATAATTGTGGACATAATACCTTCAGACCCAGCACCCAAAACCACATTTTCAATTTTTATATTAAAGCGGTTTGCTAATTTTGTGCGGAGCTCGTGGCCAGTAGCATCAGGGTAGCGATGAAGATTTTTAAGTGAATCTTGAATAGCAGCCAAGCCTTTTGGTGAGGCACCCAATGGATTTTCGTTGGAAGCTAATTTTATAAAATCTTTTATACCCAATTCACGCTGAGCTTCTGCAATGGGTTTCCCCGGTTTATAATTTGCAAGTTGTTGGATGTAGGAAGGAACAAGTGCCATTGTTATATCGCCAGTTTGGTTTCGTTTTTAAATGTAGAAAGTACCACAGATGTTTTCATATTTTGCACATTGGGCAGAGCGGAAAGTTGGTGTAGAATCAATTCTTCGTAGGCGGGAATATCTTTAGTGGCCACCTTTAAAAGGAAATCTGCTTCGCCTGTAATATGATGACACTCCAAAACTTCGTCCATTTTTGCGATAGATTTGAAAAAATCTTCCACGGGTGTTTCACCGTGTCGTGCCAATTTTACTTCAACAAATGTGAAGCAAGTATAGCCAGCCTTTCTTGGATTTAAGAGTGTAATGTATTTTTCAATAATTCCACTAGCTTCCAGTTTTTTCACCCGTTCCAAGGTACTGGAAGGTGAGAGTTCAACTTGTTTGGCTAATTCAGCATTGGTTGTTCGACTATTGGATTGTAATATTTCTAATAGCTGTCTGTCTTTTTGATCAATATTCATGTGATAATTCTATTATGTTATAATATAGACACAGAAAATAAGGCAAAATTAAAGTTATGCCAAATATAATTCTGATTTATAAATGTGTTTATGTGCTTGTAGTGTTCTGAGTATTCATATGAATACATTAATACTCGAACACTTTTTAACTCTTAAACATTTTGTAACACATTGAGGAAAATTGAATAAACTCCGCCGTATTTTATGATGAATATTTTATGATAATCCCTGGCCCACTTTTAAAAGCAAAATTCGTGGAACGACCCAACCGATTCATTACCATGATTGAGATCAATGGTGAAATTCACAGAAGCCATTTGCCAGATCCGGGTCGATTAAAAGAATTGTTATTGCCAAATGCGAATCTATTAGTACGTGCTGCACCGGAAAATTCGGAACGGAAAACAAAATTCTCTACAGTCATGGTAAACCATAAAGGGCAATTGATTTCACTCGTGACAGCACTGCCAAATCAATTTGTAAAGGAGGCGTTAGCGAAAAATGAAATTCCGATTTTCAATGACTATACGTTGATTCGTCCTGAAATTCCTGTGGGAAAGCATCGCTTCGATTTTTTATTAAAAGATCCAAATGGATTAGAATTTTATCTCGAAGTGAAGTCTGTTACTTTTGTAGAAAATGGTGTTGCACAATTTCCTGATGCTGTAACGGAACGAGGTACGAAGCATGCCTTGGCATTGAAAAAATTGGTTGAACAGGGGAAAGGTGCAGGCATATTATTTGTATGTCAACGACCGGATGCACACTCATTTCGTCCCATGTGGGAAAGGGATCCTAAATTGGCAAATGCTGTGCTTGAAGCAAATAAGGCTGGTGTAAAAGTTTGGTGTATTACATTAAATATATCAAAAACAGAACTGACATTTAATAAAGAGATTCCCGTAAATTTGGAATTAAACATTGGTAAATCTTAGCCAAAACAGGCACAATGAAATACGAAGAAATTGTAAATTGAATTCAACATTTCCAATAATAAGAGAAGGTTGCGTTGTTACGTTAATCTTTATACTTTATTCCTGTGCTGCAATTCAGGGTCCACCCGGCGGCCCCAAAGATGAAACGCCACCCGAACTTATTGAAACAATTCCTGCTGATGGAACTATCCATTTTGAAGGTGGACGAGTTGAGCTCATTTTCTCTGAATACATGGATGCGAACACAGTTGAAAAAGCAATTCGAGTTTTGCCAACTTTTGAGAACCCACCCGAAATTGTTTATAAAGGACGCCGTGTTTTTGTGGAATTCCCGGACTCTCTGAATGAGAAACAAACCTATATTATATCAATTGGACGAATTTTAAAAGATGAGCATAAGGTGGCAATGTCTCAAGGAATACAAGTGGCATTCGCCACGGGAGATAAAATTGATGAAGGGAAAATTTCCGGATCTATAACTTATAATAAGGCTGCTTCGGTACATTTATGGAAGATTCAGAATGAAAAGGATTCTACCGAGTTTTATCAACGAATTCCTGATTATGTGGTCGATGCCTCTGATAGTGGTCATTTTGAATTTGGATTCTTATCCGATGGAATTTATCGATGTGTGGCTGTGGATCATTCTTCAGCAGGCTTACCCATTTCTTCGAACAGAATGGTGATTGGATTGCCGTGGGTTTCAATTATCCGCTTAGGAAATGAGAAGGAGAAAAGTCATTTGAATATTCGAATTTCGAATAAAATGGGTCCCATAAAAATGATTCAAGCAGCATGGAAAACGGGGAACTGGGCTACGGTTACTTTTTCAGAAAAAATAAATGATTTTTTATCTGATTTGGAAATTAAAGCATTATTCGATGATTCAACTTTTCATGAACCAGAGCAATTTATAGACCCATTGGATAATAAAAAAATCCATATCACATTACCCAATTTGGGTGATACTCAATATGTTACATTTAAGACAAATGGGATAATTCAGGGTGAAAATGCAATAATTGATTCTGGAATGATTCGTGTAAAAGTGGACACCACAACAGATACAACATTTCTTGAAATTAAATCACCACCAAAAAAATATGTTTTACCCATTCAGGAAGAAAATATAGTTCCATTATCCATCGTATTTTCAAATTTGATAAATCAAGAAGAGAGTCAAAGTCCATTTTTATTAAATCAAGATACTCTTCCAATTCCATTTGAATTGATTTGGAAGTCTCCCAATAATGCAATGATACTTCCACAAGAAAATTGGCGTCCAAAGACGTCTTATACTCTATCTGTTTTTAAAGATAAAATTCAACCCATATTTGGTCAATCTCTGAAAGATTCTGTAAAAATCATATCGTTCAAAACTTCTGAATTCCAAGGATACGGTAGGCTTATAGGCTCTATAGTGAAAGGAAATAAGGAGAATGTTAGGGTTGAAGTCTCATCCATGGAAAAGGAACCCAGCACCTTTCGATCCGTTGTAAATTCAAATGGTATTTTTGATATGAACCTTTTACCCGATGGAAATTATACACTTTTATTTTTTCAAGATAAAGATGAGACTGGTCGATATTCGTATGGGAAAATCCAACCCTATGAACCGTCAGAATGGTTTTATGAATACCCTGATACTGTAAAGATTCGAACCAATTGGGATCTTGAACTTAATCAAATCAATTTGGAGCAAATTCCGTAAATGAAATGTGTAATCCTTGCCGGCGGGAGCGGAACCCGATTTTGGCCATATAGTCGTCATAGTAAACCGAAACAACTTTTAAATATTGTGGGTGAACAATCCATGCTACAAATGACGGTGGATCGGTTATCAAAATTAAAAAAAGTAAAAGATATCTATATTGTAACTCGGGAGGATCTTTATGATCCTATTATAAAAAATATAAAAGGTATAAAATCTGAAAATGTTATTGTAGAACCTTCCGGGAAAAATACGGCACCTGCCATTGGATTAGTTGCATCATTACTGGAATTGTCTGAACCAGATACTGTGATGGGAATTTTCCCTGCAGATCATTTGATAGTGGGTCACAGAGCATTTGAAAAGTCAGTTAACACGGCAATTTATCTTGCCAAGAAAAGTGAGAATTTGGTAACAATCGGTATTCGCCCTACAGAACCATCTACTGCTTATGGTTATATCCAGTATGATGATGGAAGTGACGAAAATCATTTAGGTGCTTTTCGTGTTAAGACATTTGCTGAAAAGCCTCATAAAGATTTAGCCAAGCGATTTGTTGCCAGCGGTGATTTTGTTTGGAATGCTGGTATGTTTTTTTGGAAGGCAAAAACCTTTATGAATGCCATGGAAGCTTATATGCCCGAATTGACTCTTTTATTAAAAGATATTGGGAAAAAACTCAATAAGGGTGAAAAGTTTGAAGAAATTTGGCAACAAATTGAACCCCAATCAATTGATTATGGGTTACTTGAAAAAGCTCAGAATATTTATGTAGTTAGTGGCGAATTCAAATGGAATGATGTGGGCTCTTGGAGTGCATTGTATGATGTGTTTAATGCTAACTCTGAGGGTAATATTATCAGAGGTAATGGAAAAATTATTGATGGAAATAATAATTTAATTCAATCCAATGGAAAATTCACAGCGATTATTGGCGCCAGTAATCTTGTGGTTGTGAATACCAATGATGCAATCTTAGTTGTCTCTAAAGATAAAGTTGAAGATGTAAAAGCTATGGTTGAGTTTCTTAAAACAAATGGTCAGCAAGATTTAACGTGATTAAAAACGAAAAACTTTATTCAGAATTTGAAGCATTAGGCGAACGGTTGGGTGTAAAAATAATAAATGGGAAAGGGAATTTTTCTGGTGGATATTGTATTGTTAAAGATGAAACAGTCATTGTAGTCAATAAACTGAAACCCATAGAACACAGATTAAAAGTTTTAGCTACAAGCTTTTTGGAATATAATTTAGACGATATTTACATGATTCCCGCATTGAGGGCATACATTGAAGATACACGATCTTTATTGCTTTAAATTTCTTGATTTTAGTCTCTGTGATTTGTTACACTCCAACCCTTTTCCATTTAACAATATATGACCTTAACGAGGCAGATTAATGAAACAGTATCAATCTTCAGATATTAGAAATTTTTCAATTGTTGGGCATGGAGATTCTGGCAAAACGTGTTTATCAGAAGCAATGTTAAAGTTGGGTGGCGAAATAAACCGCCTTGGAACTATAGAAGATGGTTCTACAACATCAGATTATCATCCGGGCGAAAAGGCTCGTCAAATATCGATCCATGCTACCCCGCTCCACATGGAATGGATGGAGAAAAAATTTAATTTAATTGATACGCCAGGTTATTCTGATTTTATTGGGGAAGCAACCGGTGCTTTGAGTGTGGTTGACCTTGCTTTAATAACAATCCATGCTGTTAATGGCGTTGAGGTTGGCACGGAAACTATGTGGAATCAGGCTACGAAATTGGGGATTCCTAAAATATTGGTTGTAAATGGATTAGACCGGGAACATACACGGTTTGATGAAATATTAGCTCAAGCAAGACGGCGATTTGGGAATAACGTTTTCCCCATGATGTTCCCTGTAAATGCGGGTCTTAATTACAATCAGAATGTGGATGTTTTGCGAACAGAATTAATTACATATCAGACGGATGGTTCTGGGAAAATGACAGAGGGTGAGTTACCAGATGAATTAATAGAAAAAGCAAAAGCACTTCATCAAGAATTAATCGAATATGTTGCTGAGTCAGATGATTCACTTCTTGAAAAATTCTTTGAAGAGGGTAGTTTATCAGAAGAAGAAATGAGAAGTGGAATTCATGAAGCAATTCAAAATCAAACATTTGTTCCTTTATTTTGTACATCTGCCACAAGCAATATTGGAGTTGCACGCGTCTGTGATTTTATCAGTAAATATGGTTCATCACCAGACGATCGTAAATCGGTAACAGCTCATGATGAGCAAGGAAATGAAGTTCAAATTTTGTTAGATGGAAATGATTCGGTCCTTCAAATATTTAAAACAATGGCTGAAGCCCATTCTGGAGAATTATCCTTATTTCGGGTTTATTCTGGAATGGTGAAAACAGGGAATGATTTTTATAATACGGACCGTAATACCCATGAGCGGATTGGGCAAATGTTCATTTTAAACGGAAAAAATAAAACACAAGTTGATGCGTTATATGCCGGAGATATAGCCAGTGTAGTTAAACTAAAAAATACACATATGGGGAATACACTTTGTTCAGGGAAACGTGTTAAGTTGCCTTCTATGAATCTTCCCAATCCAAATATCCATGCAGCCATTGTTCCTACAGCCAAGGGAGATGAAGAGAAACTTGCTATTGGACTTGCAACTCTTCATGAAGAAGATCCCACATTTATCTATCGAGTAGATAGTGAGGTAAAACAAACTATTATTTCCGGCCAAGGTGAACTCCATTTAACAGTGACGACGGAAAGGTTGAAACGTCGTTTTGGAATTGATATTGAATTGGAGAAACCAAAAGTACCTTATCGTGAAACAATCTTGAGAAATGGTGCCGCAAAATACAGGTATAAAAAGCAATCGGGTGGCGCTGGGCAATTTGCAGAAGTTTGGATGAAAATAGAACCTACGCAACGAGGAGACGGTATAAATTTCACCCATTCTTTAGTTGGACAAAATGTAGATAGGGTTTTTGTTGTTTCGGTTGAAAAGGGCGTAAAAACTGCTTGTTCGGACGGAATCCTTGCAGGCTGCAAAGTGGTTGATTTGAAAATAGATTTTTACGATGGGAAAATGCACCCTGTGGACTCAAAAGATATTGCATTTCAGACCGCAGGGAAGCACGCATTTCGAGAAGCATTTATGAGTGCACAACCTTGTTTGTTAGAACCCATTCTTGATATTGAAGTAACAGTCCCCGAGGAATTTATGGGAGATATCATGGGTGATATTTCGGGTAAGCGTGGAAAAATTATGGGTATGGATGCAGATGGAAAATTTCAGGTGATAAAAGCACAGGTCCCACAGGCAGAACTATATCATTACGCTACGACCGTTCGATCTTTGACAGGCGGGCGCGGAATTCATGCTGAATCTTTTAGTCATTATGAAAAAATGCCAAAAGAACAAGAAAAACGAGTGGTGAAAGAACGGAACTCAACAAATGGAGAAGGTTGATATGAGATGTGACACTTTGACCTGGCTCAGTGCGATGATGGGAGATAGGAATTTGTTAAATGAATCATTAGTACAAAAAATATTCTTTGCAATAAAACTTAATTCTAGTAAAAAGTAAATTCACGCATGGCACATTTTCTATTAACCATTATCCGAATTCCATGAAAAGGCTCTGGGCACCTTGGCGCATGGATTATATCCAATCACCTAAAGAAGACGGCTGTATTTTTTGTTTGAAAACTGAATCTAAAAATGATAGAGATAATCTTGTTTTATTCCGCGGAAAGGAATCTTTTATTTTAATGAATCTTTACCCCTACACAAATGGTCATTTGATGATATCGCCCTATTGCCACACAAATGAAACTAATAATTTATCCGATTCTTGCAATTTGGAAATCATGACTCTTGCTAATAAGTCTATGTCAATAATGAAAAAAACAATGAAAGCTGAAGGTTTTAATTTTGGTGTAAATATTGGAAAAGCCGGTGGGGCAGGTATAGAAGAACATCTACATTATCATATTGTGCCAAGGTGGAGTGGAGATACTAATTTCATGCCCTTAATTGGGCACACAAAAGTGATGGTTGAAGGATTAAAGGAAACTTGGGATAATCTTAAACCTCACTTTGATTTATTAAAGGATAAAATACATGCTTGATTTTAGTCGAACTTGGATACCTTATATTTATTTATATGGGGTAGGTGGAGGAATTTTCTTAATCGGGATGTTTATCATCTTCCGATCAAGATCGTTGAAGCTTGAGATAGTCAGACATAAAGAATGGTATAAAATTCTTATTTTTGGCTTTTTTTATTATATGGGAATTCATGGATTGTTTACATTCGCAGCCATAGGTGAAACGATGTTTGCGGCATTAATCGGTTTGATTATGATAGCAATGACAGCCAATTTGATTTTCACATTGTTTAAAAAACCTAAAGGAGTTTGATAATGGATAGCGCTATTCAAACATCAGCTTCTTTTTGGGTAATTATTTTTGGTTATTTTGCTGTCGTTTTGGGGTTTGGTTCGTTTTTTGCCCGATATAATAAAACAACTCAAGATTTCTTTTTTAGTGGTCGCAGATTTTCATGGTGGTTAATTACCATGTCTATTGTTGCAACAGGTGTCGGAAGCCATAGCTTTTTAAAATATTCGGCAAAAGCCTATGAGCATGGTTTTTCATCAACCATGACCTATATGAATGATTGGTTCTTTATGCCGCTATTTCTTTTCGGCTGGTTGCCGATTGTTTATTACACCAAGATTCGGTCGATTCCAGATTATTTTGAAAGGCGGTTTAACCCGGGCGTTCGTATTTTGGCAACAATTGCAATATTGGGTTATATGATTGGGTATATCGCTATTGGTTTTCTCACCATGGGAAAAACATTAGAACCACTTTTGGGAATTGATCTTTATATGATCATATTTATTGTAGCAATCATTTCCGGGATTTATATAACATTCGGTGGTCAGACTGCTGTGATTTTCACAGACCTTTTACAAGGGTTTATATTGATCTTTGCCGGGATTTTGGTTTTTATACTAGGAATAAATTATGTGGGTGGTTTTGATATTTTCTGGAATGCACTTTCTCCGGAATTCAAATTACCTTTAGCAAATTTTAATCAACCTTCAAATTTTAATTTTGTTGGAATATTTTGGCAGGATGGCGTGGCAGGATCCGTTGGGTTTCTATTTATGAATCAGGGGCTCATCATGCGGTTTATGGCCTGTAAATCTGTCCATGAAGGTCGAAAAGCAGCCGCATTTAATGTACTTATTCTCTTACCTATTTGTACAATTGTTGTCTCAAACGCTGGTTGGATTGGGAAGGCCATTAGTATTGTGACTCCAGAATCATGGAATGCCACAACGCAATTGGATCATGTATTTACACAAGTTGCTTATTTAATTACCGGAAGTGAAGTCCTTTTCGCATTCGTAATTGCAGCTGTTGCAGCTGCATTAATGTCAACTGTGGACACATTGATCAATGCTGTCGCAGCTGTAGTAATTAATGATATTTATCGACCTATTGTAAAGGATAAAGATGATAAACATTATTTGAAAGTGGCTATGATCGTTTCTGCGGGGGCAACTGCCGTGGGAGCATTGAGCACAATATTTTTTGAAAATTTCCCAACATTATATGAAGCGCATGGATTCTTTCACAGCACAATGACCCCACCACTTGTTGTTGCCATATTCTTAGGGATATTTTGGAAACGATATTCTACACCCGCTGCATTTGCTACATTTTTGGGTGGTGCAATCTTGATGTGGATTGGAAACAAATACCCTCAAATATTTATTTCACCATTTGACCATGGTATAGAGTTTAATCCGGAGCGGCCTTACACTTATATACGTGCATTGTATAATACATTGGTGTGTGCAGGATCCGGAGTTATTGTTGGTCTTTTAACAACACCGCCATCCGAGGAAAAGATGGAAGGTCTTACAGTTTGGTCTTTAGATAAAGCTCGTGAATTCTTTAAAGGTTCTGCACCTAATGATCGTCCCGGTGAATCTCTCTTAGCCAAATGGATAGTTAAAGATTGTGAAGAAGGTGAAGTTAGGTTTTCCATTGGGGATATGGAAACCATGGGCGCAGATGTTGGTGACCTTGTATACCTTGCTGACGAAAGAAAATGGTTGGGTGGATTGAAATCAGTCCATTCTGTTTATGGAGAACCTCATAAAGAAGATGGAGTTGTTTATATCACTCAATTTCAGGTTGAAAGTGGTCTCTTTGATAAAAAGAGAAAATTGATTGCTGAGAAGGAATTGTAACTTTGACTCCGGATTATTTCTATCTAAATTTGCCAGCTTTTTTTAAATAGTATTTAATTATTCCGCAGTTTTTCGGAGTAAATAATGATCCGGAGTAGCTCAGTTGGTAGAGCAGGTGACTGTTAATCACTTTGTCGGGGGTTCGAGTCCCTCCTCCGGAGCAAAAATGCCCTTTCGCCTTTTGGCGATGGGGCTTTTTTTATTTTAGGTCGTAGTGGGACGAGAAGTTTATCCCGATAGCGAAGCATATCGGGAAGTCCCTGCCCGCCGTAGTAAAACGTAGGCGGGCCTCCTCCGGAGCATCGAAAAACCCCATTGAAAGATGGGGCTTTTTGTTTCATACCTTATCATATTTAATCATCTATTACCTAAAATGGGACACACTTTTTAATGACACACCCCTATAGGCCACCAACAACCTTGGTGAGCCGGTATCTGCTGGAATGTACATCTATATGATCCAGGCTGGCGAGTTCAGGCAAACTAAAAAGATGGTCTTATTGAAATAAAATTCAATAAATATTTAATTTGAAAAAGGGACAGTAAGGCTGTCCCTTTTTTGTTTTACTTTCATATTCCATAAAACACCCCTTCCTGCTCCCCAAACCCCAAAATCTCCGCCAGCTTAAGCAATTTCTTGGCTGACATATAAGACCGGTATTTACTAGACCGGGGGAGAAGCAGAATCTTCTCTTGAATCTTGGGTGAGAGAAATATCAATTTCACGATACGGAGAATATATGATTTATCCACACCTTCAAAATCGGCGATGTTTCGAATAGAATACCCATTGTCGAGTAGATCGTTATATTTTAAAGATAAGGCCATAAACCGGGTAATACTGGGCAAGATAGATTGCTTATCTTGTCTAATGCGATTCGGGATACCGACTTGAAAATCAACCTTGACCGTTGTATCCAGGACTTGTCCCTTTTTACTATTAAAGCGAAATAATTGTTTTGATAGATAACATATTTGAGAATTATTCTATTATTTCTTTCATTGAAGTATATTATTATTTACTTTATCGCGTGAGAATAACCAGTAGAACCATCAATTGAAGTGTTCAGAATTATTCCGATTAATAAAAAAAGCGGGATGGTATCCTGTTTCTCAAAAAGGTTCCCACGTCAAAATGAAACATGATTCAATAAAGGGTATGCTAATTTTCCCGAATCATGGTAGTCAAGAAGTGGGTAAGGGCTTAGAAAAGAAAATAAAAAAACAGGCTGGCATCCAATGAAAAAACTAAAAGAAAAAATAAAAATTATTGTTGAAAAAACCGATACTGGATTTTCTGCTTACGGAGATAAACATCCAATCTATACAACAGGAAAGACAGTTCTTGAACTTATAGATAATGCTTACGAGTCTGTACAATTATATTTTGACGAAAAAAGCGTATCACATGACAATTTAAAATTTGAAATTGATTTTGAGCAGTTTTTTAAATACTACAAATTACTAAATGCTAAATATCTTGCCGAGAAGATTGGAATGAACCCTACTTTATTATCTCAGTATGTTCGTGGACATAAAAAACCATCAATAAAACAAACAGAAAAAATATTAACAGGGATTCACCAAGTAGGCCAGGAGTTATCGGAGATAAATTTAATATATAAGCAATAGAGACTGTCGCATTTCCATTTCAAAAATACGCAATCCATTCAGGAATTAAAATACAGCATATACCATATTAAATAACACTTCAATTGTTATAAAACTCGATCTCCAAAAAACGCTCCATCCAACGACACAGAAATAACAAAAACCCCAAATAAATGGTTTAGATATTTTACAATATGCCATAAATCCCGTTATGTTTTGACCTGCGGAAAGGGCGTAAAACAAAGATGCAAGAGGCCGAACTCGACCCACTATAACGCTGGCAGTACCACTTGTCTTAAACAGCGAGCTTTTCGGTTTAAGAAATCTACCTTATAAAAATGAGCTGTATCTATTTATATAGCGATAGATACAGCGACAGATCAAAACAGATATCCTTTTTACATTTTTTGTTTTTACTGTGTCGTCAGGTCGATTATTACGTTAAATCGAACAAATGTGGGAAAAGTCTCTGATTCTCTGATTTATGTAAAATACTCTGGGTTCGTATTGTAAGTCTCATAAATAAGAGACTTACAGCGTAATTGCTAAAAATAGACAAAATTTGCAGATTTTTGATAATAGAATAGTTCGATTTTTCAACCACGCTCAATCTGACGTTACAGTGAATCGAGAAATAGTAACTTTTTGAAATTTTCAATATGGGTGAAAATATCTTGTATAATAACTAATACAAAAAGATAGATGCTTGTTAAAACTTTTTGTTTTTTCGAATATTTTGAGGTGCTATAGGTATATGTCTTTTATGAAGTTTTGTTTGACTGTCTCTCCCTACAAAGAAATCGGTTACCCCAAAACCTTAGTCACCCAAGCGCGGCTGCATCCTAAATGCCGAGCAAGATTAGCTCTAGTAAAGTTATGTTTGTTAAGCAAATGAAGGAATCGTAGTTTTCTCTCTTCTTCGGTTTCCATTTTTTGCTTCTTTTTCGATCTTAAAATGGCAAAATATTCATCTTCTAATATTAGGTTTCTGCCGTGTCTATAGGCATTTACGGGGAATGTAAAATAGTTCGTGTTATCAAACGTTCTGTGGAGCATAGAAAAACCCCATTGAAAGATGGGGCTTTTTGTTTTATATATTATCATACTTATTCATTAATACATAAAAGTCGTACACACCTATGGGCGTATGGGTTTTAGGATGCCATTGTGTATCTGCGTTCCGCACAAAGTAAATCAAAAGATAAACAGTTTTTTGTTTGTGGGATGATGTGTAGATTTGGGTGAACTAAGGAGATTATTATGAAAAAAATATTATTAATTACATCATTATTATTGCTTTCTATGATAAATCTTGCCTGTACGGGTGCTGATGGTCAAGATGGTGCTGATGGTCAAGATGGTGCTGATGGTCAAGATGGTTCTGATGGTCAAGATGGTGCTGTGTACATTGCTATAACATGGGTCGGAGAGATTGCTTTTGTATTTAGCGACCCAAATATTCCTAATACTATTTTTAAAGACCAATATTATCTTACTGAACCTGGTAGCTATAGTTTTGCTTATCAAGCTTGGGATTACTCGGAATGGACTGGGACATATACTTTAACCATTGAAGAAGGAGCGCCTGGTGAACCAGGTGAACCAGGTGAACCTGGTACACCTGGTGAATCTGGAGAACCCGGTAGTATTATGCAAGATGGTGCTGATGGTCAAGATGGTGCTGATGGTCAAGATGGTGCTGATGGTCAAGATGGTGCTGATGGTAGGGATTGGTGTATAACATTAGGTTTTTGGAGCACTGGGCCTGTTTTATATGATTGGCCTTGTGTAAATAATGCTGCAAGAACTATTTCTGAAAGTCAGAGTTATATAACAGAATACACAAAATTTACAAATAGTGGTATTTTAGATAATAACTCTAATCAAGGTGTTCTTATGGATTTCCATTTATTAGATAATATGATAGATAATCAATCGGGAAATGATGACCCTGATTTAATGACTAGGCATGGTAGTTTAGGTAAATATTCTTACAAAATTAGTTATAAACGAATTAATTAGTTAGCAATCCATCAAGCCCCACATTCGTGGGGTTTTTTGTTTGTGGGATGGTGAGTAGATTTTGATATGCGTAAATATTTATTGTTACTACTATTTATTGGGTTGGCTTTTTGGAGTTGTGGTGGTTCATCAAAGAAATCGCAAAAGGATTGAAATATGACTTTTATTTTGCTCATCCATATGCTTCTTATGAACGGGGATTGAATGAAAATACCAATGGGCTTATCAGGCAATACTTTCCTAAAGATAGAGACTTTAGAACCATAACAGATAGTGAAATAATCCATCCCATAAAGAGACTAAACAATCGTCCCCGAAAAAGACTTGGGTACAAAACACCCAATGAAGTATTTTTTGATATGACATTAACTGTTGCACTTACTATTTGAATCCAGGAAGATATTTAATTTAGAAGAAAAACATTAACATGTATCGATTATATTATTAGACTATTACTATTGATTTTTTTATTTCTTGTAAAGTACCTAAATCAGAGATTTTAGTTAACAGTCTGGCGGCTGATGAAACTGCCACTCTCTTTTCGTCAATTTAAGATCAATTAGTGTTAACAAGGTTTTTTTGGGGCATTAGGGGGTAAATTCAAAGTGAATATCATGTTTAAACGCTATCCACAAAACCCCATCATTTCGACAAAAGACATTGTTTCTTCTCATCCGGAAATGATAGATGTTTCATCGGTTTTCAATCCCGGTGGTATCCAATTCAATGATAAAATATTACTTATAATTCGTGTCCAAAATAGAGGACGTGAAACACGCCTTGTAAAAGCAACAAGTATGGATGGGATTCAATTTGAAATAGAAAACGAGCCAATCTCAATTAATGGAATGGACAATACAAGCGAGACCATTTTTCATATTTATGATCCAAGAATCACAAAAATAAGTAACACTTATTTTGTCATGGCTGCAGTAGATGTTGTTGGAAAATGTTTATTGGGGCTTTTCCAAACTTCAGATTTTTCTTATTTGGATTTTCTGGGGTTTACAGGAAATGAAGA
>Ga0209667_1000224_pt1 | contig 52271 bp, 56 predicted proteins | sample SaaInlV_165m_DNA_2_FD_184682 | JGI IMG/M metagenome (GOLD analysis project Ga0209667, IMG submission 184682) | Marine microbial communities from expanding oxygen minimum zones in the Saanich Inlet - Saanich Inlet SI037_S3LV_125m_DNA (SPAdes)... | ecosystem: Environmental > Aquatic > Marine >... | reverse complement strand
ATTGGTAATGTAAAGGTCGTGGGTTCAGATCCCGCTCGAAGCTTTAATAATTTTTTATAATAATTTCCTTATGCCCAGTACGCTTTTTTGAATCTGAGTTAATTGCCCTATTTGCATTAACTTCAGATATGGACCAATGTTTTTCTGGAAAGAAATCTTTAACAATTTTTGAATTTGAATTTGATATCAATACATGACATCCTTTAGAGTTTAGCTGATTGGCCAAATCAACTAATCTCTCAAGGTCTTTTTCTGTAAAATCTCGATGAGTGTAACTAGTAAAATTTGAAGTACTGCTGATTGGCTGATATGGAGGATCAAAATACACCAAATCGTCTTTCTTAACATCATCTAAAACTGCTTCAAAACCCCTACATGAAATTTTAATTTTTTCAGAATGTAAGATCTTACTTACAGCTGTCAAATTTTCTTTATTGACGATATTTGGATTTGTGTATCGACCTAAAGGTACATTGAATTTGCCTTTTTTGTTAACACGGTATAATCCATTAAAACAAGTTCTATTGAGAAAAATTAATCTCGATACTTTTTCGATTTGTTGTTTTGGCTCTTGCTTTCTTACTTCATAATAATATTCTGAAGAGTCTTTTTGATAGTTCTTTGAGTGAGTTTCTAAAGATTCTATTAGTTTTCTGAGTTTATCTCGAATTGTGACATATGCCAATATCAGATCAGAATTGAAATCAGATACATTGCATGATAATTTTGCTTCTTTTGATAATAGGTTGAACATGACAGCACCACCACCCAAAAATGGTTCATGGTAAGTACCAAATTGCTTTGGAAAATTATCTTCCAATACGTGCATAAGTTGTCTTTTTCCTCCAACCCATTTTACAAAGGGTTTTGGTTCGGTTATAGCAATTTGATGATATTGTTGAGCCAAGACTAATTACTTCCGTAATCAGGTTTTCTCTAGCCGAGTGAATCTATGATCACCAATTGTGAAGAATTAGTTGATCTTGGGCAAATATCTTAAATACAAATTTCGTTTTTGAGTAAATTCATCGAATAAGGCATAGCCTAAATGGTATTCAATAAAATGAAAAAGGAATGGGTTTTTCTAATCCCACTTTGACCAAGCGGCCATCCATCTGTATGTCCATGTTGTAAGTTTACAACCTAAAGCCGCAAATGTACAGGCTAATACTGCTCCAGCACCTGCACCTAGTGCAACTGGGCTGTTGTAGAATTTACCGACCTGCGGTTCTATTGGGGTCATATATGGTGGTAACGTTGGTCTTGGATACTTGAATGCAGTCTCTAGTGGGTCAGCCACTGTGATCAAATTGACCATGTTGAATAGTGGCAATGACATTCCAACTAAGACTCCGCCGAACAGTATCAGAGAGTGCTTATTCTTCTTTGTTGCCCAGTACGCTAAGTCCAACAGCATTGCTGATGGTAGCCAAACTGGTGTAACGATGAAGTCATATGGGTAACCTAATGCGAACCATGCACCTTTTGCAATCCAAGTGTAGACTGTCATAATTAGTGCATAATACGTTGCGGTTCCTGGTACTCCAGTAAAGGTGAGATAGTAACACGCACCTACAGTGAGCATAAGAGTTTGTGATATTGAGAATACTACAAACGATGTCCAGGCCCAATCAGTATAGAAGATGTAGTCCCCTGCGTTGATTGTTAGCAAAGTTGAGTTGACTGCGACTACTACTATGAATAAGTAGTGAGTACATCGTCTAAGCCAGACCATGAAAATATTCCTGTCGGTTAGTATATAAAAATTTGGTAAATTTACGAGATCGTGCGCATGTAACCGTGACTAGAAAGATAAAAAGGAAAAAGTCCTATAGGACTGAGTTTGATTATTTACCTACGAACATAACGATTGCGATTGTACCGACAGTAACTGCGCCTAATACTCCGCCAACTATACCGTTACTTTTCTTAGTTGTTCCTTCTTCCATAACTTTGACACAGAAGAGGTAACCAATTGCTTCTATAATGGTCAGGACGATAAATGCATAATGTCCGCTTGGTGTTGGGTATGCCCAAGGATATACGAAATATCCTGCTGCAGTACCACCAAATGTTGATAGCCATGCTGCAATAAATGATGCAGTTATCATTCCAGTCATGTTTTCTACACGACGGCCAATCATTTTCTCGACGTCAGCAGAACCTGCTCCGCCTCCGCCACCTGAACCAAATCCTTTTGGAAGTGTCATATAGAATTACCAGTCGACAGAATCTATTAAAGTCTTTCTTAGATTCTGAATACAAATCGATCTACCACTAGGTACGAAAATTAAAAAAACAAAGTACGAATTTGTACTTGATTATGGTATGGATCTGCTGTACAATTTACCCTCAAGGGCCATTTTGTACATTTCTGCAACATATGGGTTTTCACCAGGTGTTTCTGCACCTAATTCGACGAGTCTTGCATAGACCCTAACTACGTAAGCTAGAGCGCCCATGAAGGCTACGACGACACCCATGTTGAACATCCAATGGTTTGGAACTGCGAAGATTTCTTCGACGAACCAAAAGTGCCACATCTCGTTAACACCAATAGTAAACATAGTTGCTAGATAACCTAAGATTGTCATCTTTAGACCTGTGTTCATAGAGTTGTTTGGTCCTCTCAATACTGGGACTTTTCTATCATAGATTGCTGCAAATCCCCAACCGAGTGGTAGTGCTACAAAGTGAGAGTATAACCACCAATGTGCTGGAGTGAATGCTGAATCTCTAATAGAAGTCTGATGGAGTGAACCATCGACAAAGTTGTCGACTTCTACGGATGCGGCTGTTGATCCCATAGCAATGACTACTAACCAGATTTTTTTTAATCTCTGGATTTCGACTTCCTTTGGGAGTAATGCGGGCATTTGTGCCATAGATACTATACGTGCTTTTTGGAATATAAGCCACGAGGTTTATGATCACTCAGTTTTTTCGAGAAAAATTGATTTTTTTTGTTAAAAATTTATGAATTTTATATTAATTATAGGATAAAATATGATTTTTCTACTGTTTTTTTCAACAGATTTAATGATTAACATTAATGATTAACATTAACATAATTCATGAGGGAAATGGCGTGGATCGATTATTGTACTAAAACTTAAATTCCTCATTTCTGTCGTTTACAATTAAGGGATAACAATGGTAGATAGAAAAATTATGGCATTTGCACTTGCAGCCGTCTTCGTAGTAGGAGTCTTTGGACCTAATGTAGCAACAATGATTCAAACTGCTGAAGGACACGGTGTACAAGCACAATTGCAAAGTCGTTTCATCCGAATCGAGGATGAAACATTCAACAGACAATCCCTCCAAACCGGTGAAGTTTTGACTTTGAGCGGTGCATTCGTAAGTTTGATTGATTCAGACATGCGTGCATGGTCATCAATATTTTCAGAGTCAACTAACGCAGGTAACAGATGGGAGATTCTAGCAAGAGATCCACCAGGCAATGTCTTTGACATTCCAGGTAATGATGTTGTAGATTATGAAATCTCAGCTCGTGCTCTTGAACCAGGAGTTTATCACGTCCACACTCAATTAAACATTGAGCACGTCGGACCTGGACTTGGACCAGGACAAACAGTCGTTGTAGAAGGGGAACCTATTATGAAACCGATTCCATACACCAACATTGCATATCAATCAATTATCATTGCAGTTGGCTATGTAATCACATTTGCAACACGTCCTTGGCAAGTAATTTAAACTCACTCTTTTTTCCTTTTATTGAATTACAAATCTAAGTCCATAAACAAAATTCTATTTGCTTAATTATTATATAAAAAATTAAGTATAGATTAACATTTAGTCATGATTCAAAATTACAATTTACTTTTATCTTCGAAAAGCTTAAACCGGTTATGGTTCACATATTCAAAATTGATCATCTAAATATTCATGAAAGTTACTTTAAAGGTAAAGTTGAATTTCGTGGAGATAATTATACAATCAACATACAAGATGAGAGAAGAGGTAAAGTTCTCAAACTTCCATTCAAATTAAAAAAGAAGCAAAAAGTTCTGGTCAGATTTTCAGGTCCTAATAATTTAGCAGTTGAAGATCTTCTACCATTTGAGGGAGAATCAGAATGGGTAGAAGTCGACTCCACACCAATTACATTTTTCATAGCAGATCATCAAGACCAATTCGATACTTTAGAAATAATCGACGATTTAGCAGAGGCTTAGAAAAGACTTTATTCCAAACTAGTTCAGTTTTCCTATGAATTGGCCTGGAATGGGAGACCCAACAAAGCGGAAAAAGACATTAAAATTTTTAGGAATGACTGCAATAATTGCAATCTCAGTAGGAGTAGGAAGTAGTTTAATTCAAGGCCAGATGAATTTGGATAATCCTCTGAAAGTTTGCATAAATGATAAAGATACACAATATGTAATCTCAGCCAAATTAGAATTGTATATCGATAAACAGAGAGCAGAGATTCCTGCAAATATTGGATTCGAAGATGGCTGTCAAAGATCGCTTTACACCCTAACAGATGATGGAACTATCTATGCAGAGTGGACAGAAGAATATCCGTTCGAAATAGGTCATTTCCTATGGTCGTGGGAGTTCCCTATGAGAGATATGGAACAGGGTAAATCCAAGATCATAGTCAACGGTAAAGAATCACCTCGTTTCATCAATGAATTATTACAAGATGGATATACGTACAGAGCAGAGTTTACTTCAAAAGATTATGATACATCTAAAGATGCAGACTTCATGCCTCCAGATCTTTAGAAAGATCATAAGTCACAATATATCGTAAGTTCAATCTAAAATAATACTTAGAAAATTTTTCAACTAAGTTTACACTAAAGATGAATAAAATAGAAAAGAAAGAGATTGAATTTACCAGTATTTTCCATTATCTGGAATTAAACCGATGCCCTCATTCTCAAAGTGTTTGTCAAGTTCATCAACCCATCTTTCACGATTATCTTTGTATCCCCATCCGTGAATACGTACCCAGTACGCAATCAGTGCGAGTAGGAATATTGTGAACATGATTGTTCCAAAGATGTATACCATAACATCGAAGAATAGTGGGTCATAGTTTGGACCGAGTTGTCCGGTCAGACTAGACAATATACTCAAGATTGTTCCGAATACAGGAATCATCAATATTTTGAATTCAGAGGTCGATATAAAGATTTTTTTTGATTATCATAAGCCGAGATCAGCCAATGCTGTGGTTTATGAATAAAATAAGAAGTAAGGAAGGAGATTATCCGGTTCCTGGTTTGGCGTATTTTCCTGATCTTCCTCTTATGAAGAAGGCACCAGCAATACCACCAAAGATTGCGGCTGCAATGGCAGATGCACCTAGTACACCGTTAGCATCCATGTATGGAGTGCCAGATCCTGCACCTGGATTAGCACCTGCATATTCAACTTTTCTCTTTGCTAGTTCTAATGTAGCCTCTAAAGACATTGATGGATGTCCACCGTCTTGACTACCGTCACCACCACTGCCCATGTATTGAGCAAATGCTGGACCAGCCAACATTAATGGTATTGAGAAAACACCTGCTAGAAGTGCGCCTAATACTATATTTTTGTTCATTTGTATCTAATTTTGAATGAACTATCGTTATTATTTAACTTTTTACAAAATTTTAGCCAGATACATTTAATTCCGTACGTAATTTAGCCAAAAAAATGGGAAGACTACACACACACAATCATGGGAAGTCACATTCAATCAGACCTATCGATCCAAAGAAACCAGAGTGGGTTAAACAAAGTAATGAAGAGATTGAAGGACTAATTACCAAATATGCAAAGGAAGGAATGACTTCTAGCCAGATTGGATTAAAATTAAGAGATCAACATGCAATTCCTTTGGTTAAGCCAATCATCAACAAAAGTATCACAGATGTATTGAAAGAAAATAAGTTGATGCCAGAAATTCCAGAGGATTTGAACAATATTGTGATGAAAGCAGTTAATCTACAAAAACATCTCAAAGAAAACAAATCAGATAACAGAAACGTTAGAGCCTTAGAGTTGGTTGAGGCAAAAGTTCACAGATTATCGACTCATTACAAAAAAAATGGCAACATAGATCAAAAATGGAAATATAAGTCTGTAGTAGCTCAGCTAGAGTAATGGGGAAAGTTTTAGAAGAATCATTATCTAATTTTTCAGATCGTATTTCAGACGCAATTAAAGCTAGAAAGAATATTCTTGTTACAACTCACATAGATTGTGATGGAATTACATCAGGTTCGATAATTTCAAAAGCACTAATCAGACATGGAGCAAAATGCACAGTTAGAACAACTAATGAATTTAGTGAGAATTTAGTAGATAGAATGCAAAAAGAAACTAGAGATTTACACGTAATTACAGACCTAGGAGGAGGTTTTGGAAAATTACTTGATGAAAAATTATCAGATAATTGGCTCATGTTAGATCATCATGAAATTTCAGAAGATGAAAAAGATAATGAACGCGTCATAAACGCATGGAAGTTTGGAATGGATGGAGGAGTTGAAATTTGTGCTGGAGGAATGGCGTATTTAGCATCAAATGCACTAAATAATAAAAATGAAGATTTGTCAAGAGTTGCAGTAGTATCAGCATTAGGAGATAGACAAGATCAAGGTGAGAGAAAAGCATTCACTGGAAAAAATTTGGAGATTGTGGAAACTGCAAAAAAATTAGGATTGGTAAATGTTGATTTAGATTTACTATTAGTAGGTAGAGAAACAAGACCACTTCCAGATGCAATTGCGTTTACATCTCAACCATTTATTGAAGGATTGACATGGAATAGAGATGCGTGTATTGCAATGTTAACAAATGCAAAGATTCAGCTCAAGGACGGAGCAAGATGGAGAGTTCCAGCAGATCTATCACAAGATGAAAAACAAAGTATTATTGAATCAATAAGCAAATTTGTGCAAGGAGAAAATGCCACTCAAGTTATGGAAGAACTGATTGGATACACATACACATTCCCAAGTGAAGAAAAAAGGAGTTTTTTGAGAGATGGTAGAGAATTCTCTACTATGTTAAATTCCTGTGGTCGTATCAACAAATCAGGTGTTGGAATTGCAATTTGTATGGGAGACAGGAATACAATGTTACAAGAAGGCGAGAAGATTTTATCAGAATATAGAAGTATGATTAGAAATTACATGAACGTCTTGTCAAATGAGAGATGGAGAACAAACAATATGGAAGATTGTGTAATGGTAAATGCAGAAGGATTAGTTCCAGAAACAATGACAGGCACTATTTCATCATTAATTGCAGGTTCTCCAAAAAATTCAGGAAAAATAGTAATTTTGAGAACAGACGGATCAGAAGGTACAATCAAATTTTCATCACGTAAATCTGCAAGTTGTAAAAATTCTATAAACCTTAGCCAACTTATGAGAGGAGGTGCAGAGCAATTCAATGGAATAGGCGGAGGTCACGAAGCTGCTGCAGGAGCAAAAATAACTAAAGACAAATTAGATGGATTTTTAGACTATCTTGAAAGCAATGTTACCAAAATGCCAGATAGAGATAGTAATTAATAATATTTCTAAAGAGAAGGCCAAAGTTATTGAAAAGGTGCTAGAGCCAGATAATGTTGATTTTCCTAAAGGATTAAGTTTGGAAATTAATGAAAAGAAAAATCAACTCTTATTTTATTTTTCAAATGAAGGAGATTTACGAAAATTGATTTCTACCGTTGATGAAGTATTAGAACACGTAAATCTTTCTATGGAGGTAATAAAATAATGTTAGATCCAAAAATAATCAGAGATGAACCTGATCGAATTAAGCAGATGTTAAAAGATAGAGCAGTAGAATTTGATTTTGAAAAAATGCTAGATTTGAACAAATCACGAAAAGAGATGATGATACAATCAGATGAATTAAAGCAGAAAAGAAATCAAATGTCAGTTAAAATTGGAAGTGAGAAAAAAGTAGGAAATGATGCATCAGAATTATTGAAAGAGATGGGAGAAATATCAAAGAAATTAGATGAGTTAGAGAATTTACGAAAAACAGTGGATGATGATTATCATAATTTGTCTTTTTCAATACCAAATTTGATACATGATTCAGTTCCAAAAGGTGCAGATGAATCATTTAATAAACAAGTTAGAACATGGGGAGAAATCCCAAAGTTTGATTTTGAGGTAAAGGATCACATCGATTTAGGATTAGAGTTAGATATTGTGGATTTAGAGCGAGCATCTAAAACAGCTGGAGCAAGATTTTATTATTTAAAAAATGGATTAGTAAAATTAGGACAATCACTAACTGCATTTGCGTTGGATTTTGTTTCAGGTAAAAATTATAATTTAATTCAGCCTCCATACATGATAAACAGACAATCTATGGAAGGAGCAGTAATAGCAGATGATTTTGAAGATGTAATCTACAAAGTACAAGATGAAGATTTATTTTTAATAGGCACATCAGAACATGCAATTGCTTCTATGTATTATGATGAAATTTTAGAAGGTTCTAAGATTCCATTAAGATATGCATCGATTAGTCCATGCTTTCGAAAAGAGGCAGGCGCACATGGAAAAGATCAAAAAGGGATTTTCAGAGTTCATCAATTTGAAAAAATTGAGCAATTCATTTTCTGTAGACCTGAAGAATCATGGGAAGAACATGAAAAAATGATAAAAAATACAGAAGAATTTTATCAGCAATTAGAGATCCCATACAGACTGATGCTATTATCAAGTGGAGACATGGGTAAGGTTTCAGCAAAAACATATGATATAGAAGCATGGATGGCAGGTCAAAATGCATATAGAGAGATCGTATCGTGTTCCAATTGTGTCGATTATCAATCAAGAAGATTAAAGATAAGATTTAGAGATAAAAGTAATGAAGATACAAAGTATATCCATACTTTGAATAGCACACTAATAGCAATAGAAAGAACAATGGTTGCAATTTTAGAAAATAATCAAACTAAAGATGGACATGTAGAAATTCCAAAAGTTTTACAAAAATATTTTGGCGACAATATGATATAATCTAGAACAGTTTATATTCAGAAAACAGTCGTCCAAAATAATTGGCAAGAAAAGCTCGTAAGATTAAGGATAAATGGAAAGAGAAGAAATGGGTAAATGTTGTAGCCCCAGATTCATTTAACAATGTCAATATTGGATATGTTCCAATCACTGATGATGAAAATGCTAAAGGCAGAATATTAGAAGTTACATTATGGGATATACTCAAAGGAGATCCTTCACAACATCAATACAAAATAATTTTCCAGATTGATGAAGTCAAAGATACTAAAGCCAAGACAGTTTTCAAGAGATATGAATATTCAAAAGAATTTTTGAGAAGTTTAGTTAGAAAAGGCTCTTCTAAAGTCAACTTCAATATTGATATTCAAACAAAAGACAACTATGTTTTTAGAATCAAAATGATTGCTTTAACACACAGGCAATTAAACACATCAAGACAGCGTCAATTACGCCTAATTGCAAAAGATGTGATAGAAAAAACAGTACCAACTATGGATATTGATGGATTTGTTCAAGCGACATGTTATGGTAAAATAAACTCAGACATTATGGCAGCTGCAAAAAAAGTTATAAAATTAAGACATGTGGGATTAGAGAAAGTTAAACTAATCAAGACAGCATCAGCACAAACAATCTTACTCGAAGCAAAAAGTAAAAAACCAAAAGCAGACTAAACTGATGTTTTAGAGATGCAATTAGAAGTAAAAATTAATTTAATTCTTCATGCCACAGAAGATGAGAATAAAGTTTTAGAAGAATTAGGGAAAAATTTCAATATAGAGCAAAAAGAATTTCAAATTGAACAAATTCCAGGTCATTTTAACAACCCAATATTATTAATTTCATCAAAATTGAAAAGAAAGTCGGCTCATAATTTTGTGAGTTCATTTTTCTTAAAGATGAAGAAAGATGAGTTTCAAGAGATATTTGAGAATGTTGAAGATTTCGTAACATCTTCAGGTCTAAATTTACGCATAAGTAAACAAAAGCTAATTTCAGGAATTTTAACAATGTCAAAAGAAGATACAATCAAAATTAACATCAGTACACCAGTTTATGTTAAAAATGAAACAAAGAAAATTTATCAAGAATTAATGAAATGTGATCCATAGATCATTTAATAATATTTAGAAGCAATTCAAGATGGGAATGAGGAAATAAAAGCCGCTCCAGTCTGAGCGCCAAGCACTGATGACGCCGCGACGAACCGACCCAAATACAGTATTATGATGTTTTAAATATTCATGATATAGACAATGTTTTGTTGGAAACCGATTATGACGTAATTGTTGCAGGTGGAGGATTAACAGGAACAATTGCTGCACAAGCAATTTCATATTATTCAAAACAAAATTTGAGAATTCTTTCAGTAGACAGAAATCCAGAAACTTTACCAGGTAGAAAAGGAGGAGCAGGTTGGACATGTGGAGATGCATGTTCAAAAGAAGCAGTAGACTTCATGACTGAGAGAATCAAGGTTCCTTGGACACGACCAGAAATTGAACATGATGTAAAAGGAGTCATGGCATTTTCACCAGATTATGAAACAGCCATTCCATTTGATGGAGCAGGATATATGCTAAATAGACAAAAACTTCCAGAAATTCAAAATGCAAGAACAAGAAAAATGGGAGTTGAATTTGAGTTTGAAGTTTCTCTTTCAGGATTAATCTATGACGGACAACAAGTTGTGGGCATACAAGGAACAGATAACAAAACAAAACAACCATACAAAAAAACTGCAAAATTAGTAGTTGATGCAATGGGAATTACATCGAAATTAAGAAATGGACTACAAAATTCTACAAAAGTTGAGAGAGAAATAGACAGAACAGATGTAGAAACAACTGGAAGACACATAATGTATTTTGAACCAGGTAAAGAAGATTTGACACAATTTGATCCAGATTATTGTATAATTCATTTAGATCAAGACATTGCACCTGGAGGATATGGATGGGTTTTTCCAAAAGCAGACAACAAAGTTAACATCGGATTAGGTGTTGAAAAAACACACTTAGATAAACGAAATAACAGACTAGGAAAAAAAGACAATGTTGGTTCATTGATGAAAGAATATTTAGAAAGAAATCCAGTTCTTGCAAATCCAAAACTTTCTGAAGATGAAATAGATCGACATAACAATTCAGGAATTTCTTCAGTTTCAGTACGAAGACAAAATGATTGTATGGTTTCAGGAGGATACATGTTAGTTGGAGATTCAGCATGGATGCCTAAACCAATAGATGCAGGAGGAATTGGACCAGCTCTCATTGCAGGAACAATAATTGGAAATAATGTTACACAATCAATTGAAGCTAATGATGTTTCAGAAGCAAGTTTATGGCAATATAACATTGATTTCATTAAAGAGTATGGTTACAAAACAGCTGGTTTAGAATTATTCAGAAGATTAGTACAAACAATGACAAATGAACAGATTAGTTATGGAATGAAACATTTCTTAGGTAACTTAGATGTTGAATCAATAAGTAAAGGAGAACATCCTGACTTTTCAGGTCTCGGTAAACTAGGAATGATAATTAGAGGTGCAATGAACAAAACAGTTGCAAGTGGTCTCAAGTATACATCAGGTCAAAATCAATGGCTTGTTGAACATTACAATAACTATCCAAAAGATCCATCTGGATTTGATGATTGGAATAAAAAGTTGCATAAAACATTAGATGAATCCTTTGTGAAGATAGCATCATTCGCAGAATAGATCTAGTCTTAAATAAAGTACAAGATCAAACAATTATACTTTGATGGAAGATAGTACTCCAGAATATTTAGACTGGAGTAATGCATTTGAGATTTTGGAGAAAGCCCATGAGCAAGGAATTTTTGTACTTGTAATAGGTCCAAAAGGTACAGGTAAAACAACACTAGTTAGAGAATTTGCAAAAAAACAATCAATGAAACTGGAATCAATTAATTTTAGTTTGAGAACTAGAGAAAGTCATCTTGTAGGTTCAAAGAGTCTTTCAGAAGGAAATATCGAATTTAATGAGGGAATTTTAATAAAATCAATGAAAGAAGGGGATATGCTATATCTGGATGAAATCAATGCAGCCGAAGCCGATGTTCTGTTAAGATTAGATGAAGCATTAGATGACAGAAGACAAGTAGTTCTAAAAGAATCCAGCGGGGAGATTGTAACAGCAAACAAATCATGGTTTGTCATAGCAACAATTAATCCATTAAATCATGTTGGAACAAAAGAATTACCACCACAACTATTGAGTAGATTTCCTATCAGATTAAGAATGGACTATCCACCTGAAGAAAAAGAACTTGAAATTGTAAAAAAACATGTTCCAAAAGTAGATGAAAAAGCATTAGAAAGAGGAATTAAACTTGCAAACACATTGAGACAAGCTGCATCAGTTGAAGAATTATACTATTCACCGTCACTTAGAGAAACCATTGCATATGCAAAGTTAATCGATGGGAATATGTCACCAAAGAAAGCTGCCGAGATAGTTTTTGGAAATGTATATGCACAATGGGGAAATATTGAGTTACAAAAAGTTAATGATATAATCACATCCATGTATGAGAGCTAATGTCATCAATTGCTCTAAGAAATGATACATTAATTGAAATTTCTACATTTTTAATCAGACGATGGTCTGAAAATGATAAAATTATTGTAACAATGTCACCAAAAAAAGTTAACGAAACTAGAATGAAAGAGAATAAAGTAATTCTAACTCCAGTAGTAGATTACAATGGAGATGAGTTTTCTAAATATAGACAATTTAGAATTGCTGCATGGTATGAAAGTATGAAAATCAAAAATTGTGAAAAAATTTTATCTAATGATCATGCATTTGGATTTTTATTAAATTCAATTGAAAGACGTCGAATTGAATTAGTTGGAAGAAAAATTTGGCAAGGAATGGACGAGGAAATAATTTTTAATTATTCTTGGCAATGGATTTACAGACCACTTTTAAGTAATCTTTTAGGAAAAACAAAAATTGTTGAGGGGTTTTACCAATATTTTTTGTTTGGTGATGTAAAAGGAGAAATGCAACCGAGTCATTTTGACCGTATAGTAAAAGCCACAGAGTTTGCAAAAGAAATTCTAGAAGAGGCATTAAAAAATAATTACAGTACAGAATGGATAGAAAAACATATTCCAAAAATTTTAACAATTTTAGATATTGATCCATTAATTACAATTCCACTATCAGTACCAATGAAAGGACCTGGAATGATGGTTACACCTCAAGATTTTGAAAAAGCTGTGCAAAAAATTACCAAAAATCTTGAATCAGAATTAGGAAAGATAGATCCAAACAGAGCTATGGCAGGATTAGAAATTGCCAAAGAATTTGATTTAATTAAGGAAGAGACTAAGAAGAATGAAAATAAAGGATTGATGCCTGAAACTATTGGAATTCAAATTCCAAATCCAACAAATGTAGATGAAACAAAAATTTATGATCAAGATTTGATAAGTAATTTAAAAAATAGATTTCGTGAATGGAAAACCGGATGGAAAGAAGAGCATGTTAATTCAGGTGAAGAATTTGATGAAGAATCGTATCTTGAAGGATTTCATAAACCATTTATCACAGATGTTAAAAAATCAATAAAATCAAGAATTGTAATTTTACTTGATCATTCTTCAAGTATATCGGATCAACAAATAGAATACAAAAAAGCGACAATCGGACTATGTGAGGTACTAGCGTTCCTGAAGGTGAATTTTTCAGTGTATGCATTCAATACAGTCGATAGACAGGTAGTTTGCTGGTTGGTAAAACCATCCGAAATGAAATGGAATAATTCAGCAGCCAAGAGATTAGCGCAAATTTCTGCCAACGGAGGAACACCTCTAGCAGAAGTTTACGATAGAATGCTTCCAGTTTTAACATCAAAAAAACCTGATATTTTTTTGACATTGTCTGATGGAGAACCAGCAGATCCAAATGCTGTGAAACTAACACTAAAGTCATACAGAACATTAGGAATCAAAATGACAGCAATTGGAGTAGGTAGAGACACATTTAGTGCCACATCAATAGCAAATAATTTGAAATATCTAGGTTATGATAAAGTTTTAGCAGTAAGTCGATTGCCAGATATTCCTAATAGAGTGCTAAGCATACTGTCAGATAACTAATGAATAAAAAATGTCCTGAATGTGGAGATGATTTTTCATGTGACAATAATATTACATGTTGGTGTGTAGATTTTCCAAAATTATCTAAAAATGAAATTGATGATAGAGACTGTCTTTGTAGAAGTTGCTTATTAATCAAATATAGAAAAAAGATTTTAGATGTTTAACATGAACTTACTGTAAACGTTAGTACTTTGGTAACAGTTCACAGGTGATGAACCTTTGTACAATCTTAACTATACACCATCATAGAATAATGATATTTAATAGTGGTATATTTTAGAAATGGTGCTAACAATTTAGATTTTTTGTACCAAACATGTTTTAAAGAACAAATTTTACAGTAGGTTATGCATTTTGAAGATTCAAGAATACCAGATGTCAATAAACCACTCATCATCGCAGCAATGCAAGATATGGGAAATGTTGGAAGTATAGTTGTAAACCACATCAACAAAAGTTTAGGTACAGCATCATTTAGACATGCAACATCATCCAGACCACCATATGTTTACGATAAAGGAGGATACATTGAAATTCCGGAAGAGAAATGGGAATACAGATTCAGTAAAGACATAATTATATTTGGTGGAGGAAGAGGTCAACCTCAAGAAAATGAAGAATTAAACGAATTATGTCAAGATGTGATTAACGTTGCAAAAAAATATGATGCAAAATTCATCTACACCGTAGGAGGCTATCATACATCAAGATCTTTTGGAAAAAGTCCTACAACATACGTTACAACTACATCACAAGACATATTGAAATTAGTTAGAAAATTAGGAATAGAAACTACTCCAACTGAATCAGTAATTACCGGTTTTAATGGATTGATTTTAGGTTATGCAAAATTAAATGGAATTAATGGTATTGGGCTTTATGGAGAATTATTAGAACCTAGAATTCCACAATATAGAGCAGCAAGAACAATTATAGAAACATTGGAAAAATTAACCTATCAAAAACTTGGAGATACAAAAGAATTATCGATGAAAGCAGAAGCGGTGGAATCAAGATTTAGTTCTGAAGATGATATACCAAAAAGATAGAATAAATTTATACAAATATCAATTACATCAACCTTTTATTCAGTGAAGCACATAGTAATGCATGGAAGAACATTCATGCCCCTATTGTGAATCAAAGTTTCAGGACAAAGAAGAACTATCTACTCACATAGATAAGCTGCACATTGGCCCAGGTCTACTCGAGGGCGATTCAAGAAAATTCTAGATATAGTTAGTTTTTAATTGAATAAAGTCCATGGAATATTATGTTGTTATGGGTCGCAGGAGCAGCAATTGGCATTTTAACTGCATTCATATTAATTTTCAAATACACAAAAACTGGAAAAGACGATATGATTGGATATTCAGCAAAATGTAACAAATGTGGAACAGTGACAAACGGAATTAAATGTCCGAAATGTACAGAAAATACTAAGGACTGGCGATAATTATGATGGCAAAACCAAATTCAGACATGGAGGGAACAATTTGCAAGAATTGTCAACGAGCAATTAATGATCATCTACCTGAAGAACTTGAAGAATGTGTTAGAATTTTAGAACTTAAAAAGCTCAAAGATGGCGATTTGACCTAAACGACATCATCAAAAATATTTTTACCAGTTTCATGAAAATATCTATGTTCTATTTCTTTTAATTTTTTATTTACATCATGCTTTTTTGATTTGGTTTTTAGTAAGGTATAATCAGACATTAATTTCCGTAATTCAGATTTTTTCAATTTAGACGAGTTGTTCTTGTATAAATAATATTAAAACATATCATGAATATGTTAAAGCAAATTTTTCTAGCATTACTTTTAATTCCAATAGCACAATTTGCATTTGCAGAAGAAATTCCAGATTATAACAAACCATACGCCCCAATTTTTTTCAACAAACCAATTTACAGTTGGACTGAAAAAGTAGAGATTACAATAATTGCTCCAAGTTGGAATACAGGAATAAATCTAATAGACAGTATCGGGGGAGACCCAAACTATTCAGTAAATGTTTACACAAACAATCATCAATTAAAACAATACAAATTATATGAAACAGATCCTTCAAGTGGAATTTTTACAGGAGAGATTATTCTGACAGGATTTCTTCATGATGTTAACGGGAATGGTAAACATGATACAAATCCAAGAACATTAGGTGCAGGTCCAAATGGAGGATATTTACAAAATGAGGAAGATTCAGGAATTACAGTTTCATTTGAATTTGCAGATGGAGTTGTGTTATCAGAATCTGCAAAAATTGAATGGAATGTAGGAGATTTACGAATAGTTGATGTAACAGAAGAATCTGCAAAATTAAAATTATTTGAAAGAGATATGAATCTAAACCCAGAGAGTATCGATACAGTAAACATTGAAGTGTTTTCTGAAAATGATATTGCAGGAATAAATTTGGAAATTGCAGAAACTACAGAAGATTCAGGAATTTTTGAGGGAATAATATCAATTACAAAAGATGATCAATCCAGCGGTAATCGTCTTTATGCATTGCCAGATTCACAAATTACTGCAAAATATACAGATAGAACATTACCAAAACCATACAATGTTAATGATGATTTAGATATTTTAGCACAAAAAATTGTTATTTCAAACATACCTACAACTGAGAGATTAAGTATGAATGAACCAAAAATATTATCACAAAATGGAGAATTAATTGAAAGATTAGATATAGGAAAAACTGGTATGTTATTTTCTAAAGTTAAGAATACAATAGATTTTTCCCAAGAATTTGCGTACATTGTACAAATCAAAGATGAAGATAATAATGTCATATCATTATCATGGGTAACGGGTAAGACAATGCCATCACAGGAGCTTGGTATGTCGGTTTCATGGATGCCACAAGAACCAGGTAAATATTCAATTGAAAGATTTGTATGGAATTCTATTAAAGGAGCAATTCCATTAGCTGATGTAATTTATACAGAGATTTTAATTCAGTAATTTTTAATCAGAAGTAATTTCACAGTACTTGTTTGTTCCTTCAAAAAACTTTACAGAGTGTAATGGAATTTTATCTTTTAGATTTTCAAATATCCATTCTGCAATATTTTCAGATGTTGGAAAATCAAACAAATCGTTCAGATTTCTATGATCAAGTTGCTCAATTGTTGTCCAACAAAGTTTTTTCATTTTATCAAATTCGATTACCATGTTTTCTTCGTATGAAGCACCTTTTTTGACATCACCTTGAACTTCAACTATGATTCTAGATGTATGACCGTGTGGTTTACCACATTTTGGATGACCTCTGAGAGTATGAGCAAAATCAATCTCAAATGATACGCCTAATCGTGTTTTCATACATCTACAAAGATTATTGATAATTAATACCTAAAGAAATTAGTCAGAATAATCAACAGTTTGTTGTATACTTTTAGAAAGATTATCCATCGGAGAGATTTCTCCAGTTTCAATATTTACATACCAACCATACGTAATCAATGAATTATTTTCTGAATTAAATTCAAGCATTACCGAATGAGTGAATTCATCATTGACAGCCAAAAAATCTGGAATATTTGCTACGATGAATCGTGCATTTGTGTTTTCATCATCAAATATTTTTTGACCTTCATGTTTTTCATTGATCCTTTCTTCAATGACTTCTAGAATAGTAATTCCAGAATCATTTGGTCCAGAATAAAATTTTATCATATCAACTGCAATTCGTTCATTGCCTTCAAATGAATCATCAAGTATAGAATTAAGATCTTTTTCAGTTAATGCCGGATATACAAACAAGAGAAATAATCCAATTAATCCAAGATATATCGGAGCTCTTTTTTTAAGAAATGCTCCAAAACTTTTTGGGTCTTGTGGTTTTTTATAACCAGAATCTTTCTTAACCAATGTTTCTCAAAAGTTTATTGTGATTAAAAGTCTTAGTGACTTTCAGGTAGAACAGAAGAGTGATGTGATAAGATTTTCCAATCATTATCAGTTTTTATGAAAACAAATGAAAATCTCGCATTGATAGTTTTACCGTCAACAATGAAATTATACAGACCTGAATTTGTTACTAGTGATTCAGTTTCATGTTTGTGTTCTGTAACAATTTCAACATCAACTTTGGATTTCAATAAATTTTCAAAATATTTTAAGATAAGATCGTATCCTTTTCGCTCTATATCAGAAAATGTTCCAAGTAGAAGTCCATCAGCATGATATAATGATGCTACCTGTTTAGGATCGTTTGTTCTAATTTTAGTTACCCAAGTTTCTAACATAATTTTTAATAATATTATTAGTTAATATTTTTTTAGGATTTATCAGAACCAAGTTTCTTTGCAACTTGCATATACAAATCAACAGTTCCACTTCCAATTGGAATTTGGCTTCCAACAATTACATTTTCTGTAATACCTCTAAGCTGTTCTGTTTCACCTGTTCTTGCGGCGCCTGCAATTGTTGGTACAGTAATTTCAAATGCAGCCCGTGCCAATACACTATCTTTTGTACCTGCAATTCCATGACGTCCAATTTGTTGCATGTAGCCACGATGACACATTAGATCAGATACCAACATGAGATATCTTTGGTCAACTTCTAGTCCCTGATCCTCTAATGTATTACTTAATTCATTAATCAAAGCATTTCTAGCAGCCTCTATTCCAAGTGTTTCTGCAATTTCAGACACATTGTTTGTTCTTACATTATTTTTATCAAGTCCTTTAACATCTAGAACTTTAGAAAGATTAGAGCCTGTTGTCTGTATGACATATTCGTCATTCTGTTTTACAATTGTAACACGTGCAATATCAGGAACACCTTTTACGGTTGTTTTTAAAACCTTATTTCGAACTACGATGACAGCAGGAGCATCAGCCTCCTCATCAACTAAGTTAAGAACAACTGAGTTAATTCCATTATCTTCCATTTTGAATTTTTTATTAGATTCTAGCGCTGCTTTAACATCATCTAATGTACAACCACGGTCAGTTAATTTTCTTTCATTCATATTTAATGTAATCTTTGTTTTGTAATCAGTATCAGCATCAAGAATTAGATCCTTAACAGTAGTTTGTAAAATATTTCTAGCAACTTCAACAGTTTTTGCTTGATCTGTTTTTGCATCACCAGATAAGTAAATATCCATTGTTGGAGTAACAGGTTTCTTTCTTGCATCAACTAATTCAATTAGTCTTGGAAGACCTAAAGTAACGTTTCTTTCTGCAATTCCTGCAAAGTGGAATGTTCTTAGGGTCATTTGAGTACCAGGTTCTCCAATTGATTGTGCAGTTACAATTCCTACGGCTTGACCAGGTTCTGCCTTTGCATTATTGTATAATGATAATCCTTTCTTTGCTACTTTTTCAACACCTGCTTTACTTAATTTTGAATTTTCTAATGATTTACTTACAGCGCTTGATAAACGAGGATTAAATGCACTAGCATATTTTTTAATAATTGGTGCAATTTCATCCTTAGTTGCAGCCTTACCAGAATCTACAATGCTTTCAGATTCAATTAATCTATCAACATTAAATGCTTCACCGTGATCACTTTTTGCTACGTCAATTCCGTCTTCACCGTATAAGAATTGAATGATGTGACCATGTGGATCTCTAACAGTTCCATCATATTCAAGTTTAATGTGTTCTAATGCGTTGATCAGTCTTCTCTGCATGTATCCACTTTGTTGTGTTCTTACAGCAGTATCTACAAGACCTTCCCTACCACCCATTGCATGGAAGAAAAATTCTAGAGTGGATAGACCATCACGATAATTTGATTTTACAAATCCATGTGCGTCAGGATCGTTTTCATGTTCTTCAAAGTGAGTTAAAACTCGGTTATTGTAACCCTTGTTGAGACGATTTCCTCTTCGTGCTTGTTGACCCAAGGCACCTGCCATTTGTCCTACATTTAATGATGAACCTCTAGCACCAGTTGTTGCCATAATTTTACCTGCATTATTATCATCCAGTGAGAGATTTGCAGCAGTAGCAGCTCTGTCTCTTAATTTACCCAAATTATTTACAATATACGCTTCAAGAGTTTCTTGTGTAGTCATTCCTCTAGTTGCCTTTAGTGTTCCTTTCTTTTCTTGACTAATCAAATCTAGAACTTCATCATATGTTTGATTAATGTCAGAGCTAATTGCTTCACGATCTTTTTCCGGTACTTCCAAGTCACCATATCCATAACTAAATCCATAATGAGTGATGAATTGTTTGATAACAATTAATTCGGAATTTAAGAAAATTTTTGCTTTTTCATTACCGTAATCTTTAGCAATTCTATGCAGTACACTTTCTGGTTCTTCAGCACCAATTGATGATTTATCAATTACACCACTGATTAGTTGGCCATTTTTAATTACAACGTCTTTTTCTTTTCCTTTAGTACCTTTAGACCATTTTGATGTCATAACATAATTGAAATCTTCAGGGAGAAATATTGAAAATAATTGTTTACCAGTGTAAAGATTTTCTTTTTTGTTTTCAGGTTCTGGTAGTTGTCCTGTATAACCACCTAACATAGCAAGATTTGCAAATTCTTGACTTGATAGAGTTGTTCCATCTTTTGTTAAAAGATACGCTCCTGTGATAAAATCACGAAGGCCACCAATAATTGGACCACCAAATCTTGGAGAAATAAGTTGATCTTGAACTCTCATTAATAAAATTGCTTCAGAACGTGCCTCTTCACTTTGAGGTACATGAAGATTCATTTCATCTCCATCAAAGTCAGCATTGTATGGAGGACATACTGATGGATGTAATCTGAAAGTCTTTCCAGGTAAAACATGAACATAATGAGCCATGATTGACATTTGATGTAATGATGGTTGTCTGTTAAACAATACAACGTCACCATCCATTAGATGTCTTTCAACTAAAAATCCAATTTCTAATGAATCAGCAATTAATGAACGATCTTCAACAAAGTCTAGTCTAATTTTTACACCATCAGGACGGGTAATGTAATTAACACCAGGGAAAATTGATGGACCGTTAATTACTAATTTTTTTAATTTTTCAATATTCCAATCAGTTACAATTTCAGGAATTGTTAATTTTTTTGCTACAGTTTCAGGTACACCAACTTCAGATAAATCTAGATTTGGGTCTGGAGAAATAACAGTTCTACTTGAAAAGTCAACACGTTTTCCGGATAATGAACCTCTAAATCGTCCTTCCTTTCCTTTTAATCGTTGAGTTAATGTTTTGAGTGGGCGTCCAGAACGATGATGTGCCTGTGGTATTCCACTAACTTCATTATCAAAATAGGTTGTAACATGATATTGTAATAAATCAACTAAATCTTGTACAATAAGAGGAGGAGTTCCAGCCTCTTTACTTTCTTTCAGTCTTTGATTTACACGAATAATATCAACCAATTTGTGAGTAAGATCATCTTCCGAACGAATTCCAGTTTCTAGAATAATTGAAGGTCTAACAGTTACAGGAGGTACAGGTAATGCTTGCAAAACAAACCATTCTGGACGTGCAGTTTTAGGATCATACCCCAATAATGAAAGATCTCCATCAGGAACTGTTGATAGTCGTTCTCTGATTGTAATAGGTAATAATCTATTTTCTCCAATTTCTGTTTTTTCTACGAAGGTTGTTGGTTTTGTAAATATCAGCTCATATTGTGATTTTCCACAATGAGGACAATCCTTTTGTTTTTTAGCCTTTTCTTGAATTTGATCTGGAATTCGTTTTTGAGATAAGACAGTGTAAGATGCTTGACGTTCTTTAATTTTAGAAAATTCTTTGATATCCTCAGGTGACATTTTGATTCTTCCACAAGTACGGCAGGTAGATTGTAATAATTTATAGATATTATCAACAAATGCAATATGTAAAACAGGTTCTGCCAATTCAATATGACCGAAATGTCCAGGACTTCTAGCAGCAGTATTACCATCAGTGAGACATTTTTGTCCAGGTTCTAAAACACCTAGTCTACCATCCATTAATCCCCCTTGTACGGCCATACCATCTTCATCATATGTTTCAGGTTGTGTAATTTCAACAACAGAATATTTTCTAATTTCCTGAGGAGACCAAACTGCAAAAGTAATTCCTTCAATTGATTTGGTAGATGTAACGGACATTATACCCTCTCCTTTAATTTCAATCGTGGTGCAATGTTAAGACTGAGAATTTCCTGCAAAAGTAATTTGAAAGCATATGCAACAGAAACGGAGGATATAGGTGCATTTTCACCACATTGAGCACACACAAACTTTCTTTTTCTTGCATCATGATAACCGGTTAATCCACATTTTTCACATAGTAAAATATCAGTCTTATCAGATTCATCTAGTAATCTATCTTTTAGAAGCATTGATGCACCATATGCAATTAGACAGTCACGTTCCATTTCACCAAATCTTAACCCACCACCGCGAGCACGACCTTCTGTTGGTTGTTTTGTGAGCATTTGGACTTGACCTCTTGCTCTTGCATGTATCTTATCAGCTACCATATGATGAAGTTTTTGATAATAAACAACTCCAATAAAGGTCTCAACTTCAAATGATTTACCAGTTCTACCATCATACATTTTCTCTTTACCAGAATATTTGAAACCCTCTTTATCAAGAATTTCTTTTACAACATCCATTTTTTCTCCAACAAATGCAGAACCGTCAAATTGTTTTCCTCTAAGGGCTGCGGCCTTTCCACATACAGATTCCATCATCATTCCAACAGTCATTCTAGATGGGAATGCATGTGGGTTAATCAAAACATCAGGTTGAATACCTTGATCAGTGTAAGGAAGATCTTCTTGTTTTGCTAAAATTCCAAGTACACCTTTTTGTCCATGTCTTGATGCAAATTTATCACCAATTTCAGGAATTCTCATATCACGTACACGAATTTTGTACATTTTTCCACCCTCATTTGATTGAGTCATTACAACAGTGTCAACAACACCATGTTCAGATGGTCTTACACCAACGGATGTATCACGTCTGTATGGACCACTTGTTTCAAATTCTTTATACTCCTCCATAAATCTTGGAGGACTTGTTTTTCCAATTAAAATATCTCCACCAATGACAGCAGATTCAGTTGCTACAATTCCATCATCTTCCAACATTCTATAGGCTTTTTCACCTTTGTAACCTCTAACATTATCATCAGCATTTGGAACTTCAAAGTTATCTCTCATTCCGCCAGGATATTGTTTGGCTTCAGTATCATAAATTCTATAGAAGAAAGTTCTGAATAATCCTCTGTCAACAGATGAACGATTCAATACAATTGCATCCTCAATATTATAACCATCAAACGGTAATACTGCGACGGTACAATTTACTCCAGCAGGTCTCTCTTCCATTCCAAGTAAATTCATTGCACGTGTTGAAACGATTGGGCCTTGTGGATATAGCATCAAATGTTGACGAACATATGTGCTAGTATTCATCATAGGAGTTGAGAATCCAAGACTTTGTTTTGCCATTGCAGATTCGTAAGTATTTCTTGGAGACTGATTATGTTCAGGATAAGGGATAATTGATGCACCTGCACCGAGAATAGCAGATGGGAAAATTTCCATGTGTGTGAATTTTTTTGTGTTTTTATCATCAAATGTTACATAACAATTTTCTTCTTCATTTGCATCTAGTAATTCAATAACGCCCATTCTTACAAGATCATTCCATGAAATAAGCTTCTTAGATATTTTCTCAAGAATATCTTGTGAAAGTAAAGTTTTACCGTCTTTTATTATTACAAGTGGTCTTAGTACACGACCAGCATTACAGTTAACATACAATCTTTGAGTTGCACCTTGTTCTTCGGGTTTGTGTATAGATATTCCAACATGTGGATGAATTTTTGAACTTCTTCTAAAGTCACGCATTTGCTCTACCAAATTCTGTCCATTTTTATGGAACCCAATTAATTTACCATCAACAAATATTCTAGTACCATCTTTCTTTACATCATTTGATGTTGAAACTAAGTCAGATACACCTATATCAAATAATTTTTCAACAATTTCTTCAGATGGAACATTTTGAGAGATAATTGCAGATAATGCTAAATTCTTTACTAATCCACAGTTTGAACCTTCAGGTGTTTCACTTGGACAAATTCTACCAAAGTGTGTAGAATGTAAATCTCTTGCTTCAAAGTTTGGTTGGGTCCTACTTAATGGAGATTGTACACGTCTCAAATGACTAATTGTTGAGAGATAATTTGTTCTGTCAAGTAATTGTGTGACACCAACGCGTCCTCTACCCCAGTTTCCAGTAGCAATGGCATTGTTCAGTTTATCAGAAACAATTCCAGGTCTTATGGCTGCAGCAACTGCATTAATTCCACGTTTTTGACCAGAGCGTTCTAATTGATATTTCATATCTCGAACTAAATTACGAAATGCAGTTCTAAACAAATCAGCAAGCATTTGACCTGCAAATTTAATGACTTTGTTTCCATAATGATCTTTATCGTCTGGTTCAATCCATCCTAACTTTAGTTCTAATAATTTGCATGCAGCTTCACCCATAAAGTGGGCCTTTTCTTTTCTATTTTCAGGATGTTTTCCTAAGTGAGGTAATAGACCCCAATCAAGAAGTGTTTCAGCTCTTTTAATCTGAAATTCTTCTAACATTCCAGGTGCAATTCTTTTACTAATGTAAACAATTGCATCTTTCGAAGTTGGAACGTCACCTGCTTTTTCAAATGAACCCTCTAAATGATCTTGTATTTCATCTACAAGCGATACTGCACCTGCAATATCTTTATCAGATTCTAAACCAAGTGCACGCATCAAAGTTACAACAGGAATATCTACAGGTGAGCCAGGAATTTTTGCAACAATCATTCCATCATCTTTCATTATTAGTTCTAATTTTGCACGGTAACCAATGATAGAAGAATAAACTTTAGCTTTGTGAACTATTTTTCCTCCGACTTTTTCTGCATCAACAATAATTTTATTATAAGAAAGATCTTCTAGCCCAACTACAACTCTTTCAGAACCATTAATGATAAAGTATCCGCCAGGATCACGTGGGTCTTCTTGATGATCAATTAATTTTTGATCATTGAAAGTATTTAGAATACATGCATGTGATTTGACCATTACTGGCATGTCACCAACGTGAACAAAACGTGTTTCAAGAGTTTTACCATCTTCAACAACACTTGCTTCCATCATGATTGGTGCAACATATGAAATATTTCTTAATCTTGCTTCTGCAGGTGTTACGTGAGTAATAGAACCATCTAACTCCATCATTCTTGGTTGTTGGAGTTTAATTTTTCCAAGTTGTATTTTGTAAGGATATTCTGCGTTTTCAATTTCAATTTGTCCTACTTCTTGAATTATACTTTGTAATCCATTATCTAAAAATTCATCAAAGGATGTAAGATGTTGTCGTGCGATTCCTTCTCTTCGAAGTATGTCTTGAATGACAGGCCAACGTTGATTGTAATTTTCTGCCATTAAGTTTCCACCACATATCTGTAATAGGTACTTTCTCCAGCAGTTCCACTTTTTCTTGTAATTCTTATCATATCACCTGGCTTAACTCCAAGTCCAAGAATTGCAGGATCGGTTACAAAGATTAATGGTAATTCTGTTGGTTTGCAATTGAATTCATCTAAAACTTTTTGAGCTTCTTTTTTTGTCATGATTTCATGTTTTGGAACATATACGTGATCGGGTACTAAAACTGGGTTTTTTTTGGTAGCCATCTAATTTAACCCTCCATGCATAACATTAGTTACTGAAAAGAAGTATTGATACAAACTGAACAAATTCTCTATGAGCGCAATATATATTTAATTAGAAATTTTTCAAATTTTTTCTATTCTAATTGGTTTTTTTTACACAAACCGGTTAAATATGATCTCAGGATTCTAGAATTGTTGAAATCAAAAGAGATTTCGGTTCTTGTAATCGCTAGCCTAATGTTATTACCATTTTTGGGTGTAGAATCATTTGCTCAGTCAAATCAGATATTGACAGTTACAACTGAAAAAGAATCATATGCAGCTGGAGAGCCAGTGGAGGTTTTAGGACTGGTAGATATTAGACTTGAAGGAACTCCTGCAATAATTCGAGTTGTTAGTCCAATTGGAAATATGATTCACTTTGCGCAAGTTGATGTACAAACTGATGGAAGTTTTTCTGAAACTATTTCAACATCGATAGGCGGTAAATGGAAAGAAACTGGAACATATACAATCATGATGAATTATGGAGACAATTCTACACAAACACAATTTGAGTACGGAGGAATGATGTCTGCAGGAATACAAACTACACCAGAATTTGCAATGGAAGAAAACAAAAATGCATCACAGACAATTACAATAGAAGATAATACGTTAAACTACGAATTAACCTGTGCAGAAATTCTTGGCATGACACCAGATACTGAAATGAAATCAATGATAATATCAATTAAAACCGATTGTGATGGAGAATTAACTATAACATTACCAAAAGAAGTTATAGATACCGATGAAAATGGATTCTTTGTTCTAGTCGATGGAGATGAAACTAATCACAATGCATCATCAGTTGGAGAGTTTTGGACTTTAACAATTCCATTCTCATATGGTTCTGAAGAAATTGAAATTATAGGAACATTTGTAATTCCAGAATTTGGTACAATTACAGCATTGATTCTTGTAGTAGCAATTTCTTCAATTATCATTATTTCAGCAAAGAATAAGCAAATTTTCATTGGAAAAATGTAGTTCAGAGATAAAAGTTCGAATATACATAAATAATCAGCAGAAAAAACAATTTTTAAGATGAACGTTCAATCTATCGTACTTTTGATGGCCATTATGGCAGTAGGAAGTATGGGAGCCGCATCACAGGCATTTGCAGACCACCACAGTGGAGATGCAATGGGAACTCAACACGGAGATACACCAGTACCTCTATCAATAGAGTCCAACGGTGTAAATTTTGATCATAACTCTACAATTGAGATAAATGGTCAAGTTGGAAATATGAGAAGTGGAACACCAATTACATTAATTGTAACAGGTTCTACAGGAGTTGTAACAATTGAGCAACTTACTCCTTCTTCAGATGGAAGTTTCGCATTTAGTATCAACACTGCAAGTCCTTTGATGAAATATGACGGCGAATACAAAATTAAAGCAACATACGGTGATGCAGGCATCAACGATGTAATTGTTGTAACCTTAGAAGGTGGACTTGTAAAACAAGCTCCAAGCCACAGTGATGATGAAGAACATCATGAAGCAGCTGACTTTACCAAACAACTCAACTATAACATTAGTGGAGGAATGGTTGAAAGTATTACTGCAACAAACGATGATTCTTTACTAGTCTCAATCCACATGGCCGAAGATGATGGTGAATTAACCATTGCACTTTCAGAAGATATCATTACACCATTTAACGATGGTACATTCTTCGTTCTAGTTAACGGTGAAGAAAGTGATGATGCAAATCAAATGGGAAATCAATTAATCATTCCATTTGATTCAACAACAACTGATATCGAGATTATAGGCACACATGTTGTTCCAGAATTTGGTACTATTGCCATGATTGTCTTAGCAGTAGCAATTGTTTCAATAATTGCAGTATCTGCAAAGTCAAGACTAAGCATTATGCCAAGAATCTAAATTCTCATCTTTTTTCCTTTTTTTATTTTTCAGTAAGAGAAATATAGAATGTTATTAGACTTGAGTAATGCAAAAAATTAGTTTATTTGTAATTTTGACAGTTATACTAACTATGCCTATGGCATTTGGGCAAGAGGAAACATTGGGTGCACAAAAGATCAGTCTAACATCAGATAATACAGCATATCAAGAAGGGGATGTTATTACAATCACAGGACAAATTGAAAAAGTTATTCCAGGAATGCCAGTAACATTACAAGTATTTTTTGAAAAGAATTTGTTACAAGTATCACAAGTTAAAGTTTCACAAGATGGGAAATTTACAGACACATTTACAGCAGCAGGGCCACAATGGCAAAATGAAGGAACAGTTACAATCAATGCAGGCTATGGAGGTCAAGATACAGAACTTAATATAGAATTTTTCAAAAATACAACAGGAGAATTTACATCAAATTATGAAGTTAAAATTCCAGCAGGAGGAACATTTGATGTTCAATATACAATGAAAGGTGGAATAATATCATCTATGGATTTAAATCAAAAAAATCTTTCACTAGAAATTAATATTTCAACTAGTTCAGATGGAAATTTGAATATCAATTTACCAAGAGATAGTATTGATTCAATAAACAATAATGGACAAGACATAGATTTCATAGTTTTAATGTATGAAGGAAATACGGAAATTCCAATACAAACAGATTTCAGAAATATAGATTCAGAAGATCAATTTCGTTCAATAAATATACCTGTTAAAAATGGAGATACAAAAATTGAAATTATAGGAACACATGTTGTTCCAGAATTTGGTACTATTGCCATGATTGTCTTAGCAGTAGCAATTGTTTCAATAATTGCAGTATCTGCAAAGTCAAGACTAAGCATTATGCCAAGAATTTAATTTTCAAGGATCACATTCAAATTTCCAGAAACATAACCATTGGGATTAATTTCAACATCAGAAAAACCAATCATTTTTAGTTTCGAGAAGATTTCATTTTTCATCTGAACATCATCTAACAGAGCAAGTTTATCGGATTGAACTTCAATTCTTGCTAATCCATCAATGTCTCTTACTCGAACTTGTTGAATTCCAGTTTTTTGTTTAATTATTTTTTCAGATAATTCAATTCGTACTAATCTTTCAGCAGTGACTCTTTGACCCCAAGGAATTCTCGAGGCAAGACAAGAATTTGATGGTTTATCATATATTGAAAGACCGACATGTTTAGCAGTTTTTCTTACAAGTTCTTTTGTAAATTTCATTTCCAACAAAGGACTACGTATTCCATTTTCATGTAACGCATTGATTCCAGGTCTATAATCTCCCATATCATCACTTTGTGTTCCATCAACAATTGTTTCAATTCCAAGAGAATCAGATAATTTTATCAATTCTTTAGATAATTCTTCACGACAATAGAAACATCTTTTATTATCATTTTGAACAAAATTTTCATTTTCCAATTCACTGTATTCAATGAAATGATGAGTGATTCCAATTTCACTAGCTACTAATTTTGCAGAGTCTAATTCTTCAGAAGATAATGTTTTGTAATCAGCAGTTACAGCGATGGCATTTTTACCCAATTTTTTATTTGCAGCGTATGCTACAAGTGCACTATCTACACCACCAGATAATGATACTAACACCTTATCTTTATCATCAAACCATTTCAATAATTTATTTAAATCAGTCATTTTTTTTCTTAATCTGTTCTCTTAACAATTCTTCTGTTTTATTAAAAGATAGGTTCAATTGATTTGATATGGATTTTACATCATCATATTCTAATTTGAAGTGTTCAGAATCAGATATTTTATAATGTATAGTAAAATTTTGATTTTCAAGTGTAACTATAGATTCAAGAATTTTCCTTGGTACCACATATCTTTGTGAATTTCTAATTCGTACACCTAATGTTCTAGTTTCATTAATTAGTATTTTTAATAATGAATTTGTATTATTTGGATCACAAATTATAGATACTAATTGTGAGGGTCTACCTTTTTTTGTAATTGCATGACTGACAGTTACATCTTTTGCACCATTTGCCATTAATTTTTCTATTGTATTTGCAATAACTTCACCAGAAACATCATCAAGATTTGTTTCTAAGATTTGTACAGTATCTTTTGTAAGAGTTTCATTAGATCTACCTTGAATTAATTTTAGAACATTTGCAAATGTATCAAAATCTTTTGTTCCAGATCCATAACCAACAGAATCTATACTCATATCTACAAAAAATTCATTGCATGAAGAAACTAGATTAACCAAAATACTAGCCCCAGTTGGAGTTGTTAGTTCCTCATTCACAGGACCACCTTTAATAATTATTTTTGAATTTTTGAAAATTTCAGTTACTGCATATGCAGGATTTGAGGTAGTTCCATGAGAAAAGGATACAGTTCCACCACCTATCGCAACAGGTGAACAGGATATTTCTTCATTAAACAAATTTAGATCATCTAGTGCAATAGCAGTTCCAATGATATCAACTATAGTGTCAACACTTGAAGCTTCATGAAAATGAACTGAAGATTCAGTTTCACCATGAACATTTGATTCTGCAGTTATCAATGTGTTAATTGATTTTACTGCAAATTCTTTTGCAATATTTGATAATTCTAATTTCTCAGAAGCTGATTCGATACATTTTTTCATATCAATGCCCTTTCTTTCGTGTATATTTTCATCAATTTCTAAAATTAATTGTGTGGCAGATTTACCATTTTTTTGAACTTTAACAAAATCTAATTTCTTAATTGTTGTTCCATCTAAGAGATCTGCAGATTTTTTTATTCCTTCGATAATTTTTGATTTATTTGCACCAAGATCCACTAATGACGATAATATCATATCACCTGAGATCCCAGCAACTTGACAATCTATGAAAAGTACCATGTCGATAAAATGATAAAAATGCATAAAAATCTGTTTGTAAATATGCATCCAACATAGATTTAATTATTGAATATTTTGAAATTCATTCATGATTACGATAATTGGTGCAGGCAAAGTAGGCGGGGATGCAGCATTATTTTCAGCATTAAGAAAATTAGACGATGAAATTTTACTCTTAGATATTGCAGAAGGATTACCACAGGGCGAAGCAATGGATCTAAATCACATGTTATCTGAACAAGGAATTGACGTTAACGTAAAGGGTTCAAGTAATTATGAGGATATGAAAGGTTCAAAAATTGTGGTCGTAGTTGCTGGAGCTGGAAGAAAACCAGGTATGACAAGAATGGATTTATTAAAAATTAATGCAGGAGTTGTGAAAGATGTTGTTGGAAATATTAAGAAATTTGCAGATGACGCAATGATTATTCCAGTAACAAATCCATTAGACCCAATGGCACAAATTGCATACAAAACTTCAGGATTTGATAGAAGTAGAGTTTTCGGAATGGGCGGAATGTTGGACTTGTCAAGATTCAAACAATTCATACATGAAGCAACAGGATACTCCCGTGAATCAACAAAAGCATTAGTGATTGGAGAGCATGGTGAAAATATGCTACCGTTAACAAGATTCGCAACAGTTTCAGGAATTCCATTACCAACAATACTTGCAAAAGAAAAACTTGATGAAATTTTCACTGCAACAAAAAATGTTGCTGCAGAAGTAATCAAATTAAAGGGTGCAACAGTCCATGCACCTGGTAATGCAATATCAGCAATGATAGAATCAGTAGTACAAGATAAGAAACAAGTGATTCCAGTCTCAACTAATTTGGATGGAGAATATGGACAAAAAGATGTCTCAATAGGCGTTCCAGCAGTAATTGGAAAGAACGGCGTTGAAAAAATAATCGAATTAGAATTAAACGATGAAGAAAAACAGTGGTTTAACAAAGGCATCGATAGTGTCAAAAATGCATTATCAGGTGTTGAATTTTAAATAATTTTTTAAACCAAGTTAATTTTAGAATATCATGAATGTTTCAGATATTTTAGATTCAGTAAAAAATGGGAAAATATCTGTAAATGAAGCAAAAAAACAATTATCACTATATTCAATAGAAGAAATTGAAAATTTTGCTAAAATTGATCTTGGAAGAGAGGTTAGGAAAGGAGTTCCAGAAGTAATATTTGCAGAAAGAAAAGAAAATTCTGAAGTAAAAAAAATTATAAAAAATGTTCTAAATAAAACAAACTCAATAGTAGTTTCAAGAATTCCAAAGAAAAATTTTCAAGACATATGTAATTATTGTAAAAAAAATGATTTGAAAGTTAGTACAGGACAAAATTGTACAACAATTTTGGTTTACAAAAAACCATTAAAAAAGACAAAAGGGAAAATTGGAATTATCACTGCAGGAACATCAGATATTGGAATAGCAGAAGAATCAAGATTAATGTGTGAATCAATGAGTTGTAGTTGTATCACCAGTTATGATGTAGGAATTGCAGGATTACATAGGTTATTCCCAGTTTTGAAGGAATTTGTTAAAGCAGAAGTAGACGCAATAATTGTTGTTGCAGGAATGGAAGGTGCATTGGCATCAGTAGTTTCATCTACAGTGAATGTTCCAATAATAGGAGTTCCAACATCAATTGGATATGGTTATGGTGAAAAAGGAATTGCAGCTCTTGCATCAATGTTACAAAGTTGCTCATTAGGATTAACAGTAGTGAATATAGATAACGGGATTGGAGCTGGTGCTGCTGCTGCAAAAATTGTAAATCAAATCAATAGAAAATAAAGAATTATCAAATTTGGTCTTAAAAAATCTCGTAAACGATATATATCATAGGTAGAGGGAGAGGTTAGAGTTGTCTGGAAAAAGAATCGTATTAACAGCAGATAGAAGTTTAATGACAAATTACAGAGGTAATTTTCTTTATGGATTCATTGCATGTGGTCCATACGAAGTTCTTCCAGAGTGGGTTTTTGATAAGGTATTCTGTCCAGCAGTAGAAACTGATCCTATCACAGGTGAAGCAAAAGTTGCACAAGTTGGACTAAGAAGAGTCGAGAGTGCATTGCATCAAGGTTATGATAAAAAAGACATCCTTGTTGCAAATCCAGAACATCTATCAAAATCAATAGGACCTGATACCAAAATAGTTGGAATTAATGTAATGGATCCTTTAGGAATGGCTCCAGTTACAACAACAATGGCTCCAGAAAAATTATCATACGTTGCAATGAAATTTAAAAAAATGTGTGCAGAAATAATTCAATTAAAAAAGAAATATGATTTCAAAGTTGTAGTAGGAGGAAATGGTGCATGGGAATTAGCAAAATCAGATAGAATGAAAGTACATGGAATTGACACAGTAGTAGTAGGTGAAGCAGATGAACTTGCATTAGATTTATTTCATGATTTAGAAAAGGGTGATGCTCCCGAACTAATGCATTGTTTTGTTAAAAATATACAAAATATTCCAGAAATTACAAAACCAACTGTTAATTCACTCATTGAAGCAATGAGAGGATGTGGAAGAGGATGTGATTTCTGTGATGTTAACAAACGTTCTAAAAAAGACCTATCAATAGAGCGATTGCAAAGAGAAGCAAAAATTAACTTAGATTATGGATTTGACTCAGTTTGGCTTCATTCTGATGAAATGTTACTTTATGGATGTGACAATAAAGATTTTATTCCAAATAGAGATGCAATTACAGATTTATGGAAAGGTCTCAAAGGTATGGGTGCAAACTTTATCGGTACAACACACATGACATTTTCAGCTGTTGCTGCAGATCCTCAATTAATGAGAAACATTGCGGATGTTAACAGACAACATGAGACAGGTAGATGGCTTGCAACTAATCTAGGTATTGAAACAGTATCACCTTCAATGGTTAAGAAACACCTAGGTGTTAAAACAAGACCATTTGCTACCGAAGAATGGGGAAGTGTTGTTAGAGAAGGAGCACAAATACTTAATGATAATCATTGGTTCCCAGCTGCGACAATAATTATTGGATGGCCAGATGAAACACCTGATGATAGTCAATTTACAATTGATATGATGAATGACTTTAGAACAATGAACTTTAGAGGATTGGTTGCACCACTTCTTTACCAAGACTTTAGTGAGAAAAATTCAATGCATTTCGGAAACTTGAATGAAGCACAATTTACATTATTCTGGAGATGTTGGGAAAATAATCTACGCGTAATTAATGACATTATCCCTATCATATTGAGAAATAAAACATATGGACCACCAATGAAGATTTTCATGTACGGAATACTCAAAGCGGGAACATGGGCAATTATGAGATATTTGAGAGGATTGTGTAAAGATCTATTCAATGGAAGAACACCAGAGGAAATAATTGAGAAATATTCCAGAAGTAGATCAGTTACTTCACAAAAAATGATTACAAAGAAACTCTAGAAGTTTTCTCATGGAATTAGATAAAGCAAATTTACTCGTAATAATTATTTCATTTATTTTTGGATCGGCATTATTTGTAATTACAATAATTGCAGGCTTTATCATGGGACATTATTTGTTTGGAATAGTTGGAATGCTAATTAGTATTCTATGTATTTTAATTGGATTGATAAAATTAGGAAAATTTAAAAAAAGAAAGTAGATTATAGATTTTCAATTGCTTTATCTGCAATTGTGTTTCTTTTTGGTGTCATCACAATAAAGTATGTCTTGTCTGCACGTTCAATTGCTTCAACTTTAGTAACTGAACGAGTTTTAATATCAAATTCATGAATTCCTGTTTCAAGTTCACCTTTTGCGTATAACATTAGAAATAGATCACCGCCAGATTGACTTAATGGAATGAAAGAGCAAATGAATCCTTTGTAAGAATTGATTGGCATAAAGTTTTTCATTGGTGGTGCAACAGATGAGAGATACAATAGCAAATCTTCGATACTGTCAAATTCCTCATATTCAATGTTCATAACGATAGTCAATACTTTGAATATATAACTTAATTGCGATTTATTCTATTCTTTATTGCAATGATTGCTGCTGCCGGTGCTACAAAGTACATTCCAATGTTGAGTAGGATTATACTGATTCCATATCCTAACATTTCTTCTTCAGTGTCAACTTCAACATAGTTGAGTAGTGTTAGTGATGTTAACATTGGAGTTAGTGTAACTTTGACTGCTTCTTTGAAGACAGGGTTTTCTCTTTCAAAGTCAGCAACTGCTGGTGAGAATGAGTAGTAGAATTGGTTGAAGCCGGTCATGAATGCAGTTCCTGATTGTGTAGACATTACTGTATTATCTCTAATTTCTCTTAAGAATTGAACCTGTGGTGCCATTTCAGAACCAAATGTTGCAGTTGCGATTAGACAACCACCGCCTTCATTGTTTTCTTGTAATGATTGTTCTCCTCCAACCTCAATTGTAAAGTATGTTGTCTCTAAAGGAATTGGTTGGAATAAAATTCCCTCCATCTCTACTTTTATTTGATGTTCTCCATTTGATGTAAATTCTACAGGAATTTTTACTGTGCCGATAGATGTGTGTGTAAGTGGAATTGGTCCAAATGTATTTTGACCATCTTTGATAACTGTAATTCTATAATCAATATGTTCTTGAATTTTATTAAATCCTGGTTTAATCCATCCAATGTGTAATTTTGAAACTTCATTTGCTTTTGCTGGTGGATCGACTGTTAATCCAATGTTGAGTGTCCCATTTTCTGATGGTAAAATTTGCTCATAATCTTCTGGACTTTCTGCAAAGGCAGGTGCTGCCAATAAAGGAATTAACATTAGTCCTAAAAGATATTTCATAGTGAAAATCCGTCTGAATATAATAAAAATGATCTCGTAATAATTATTCAAATTCATCGAATCATTAATAGGTGATTCAAGGCAAAAAATGATAATTGTACTACAAAAGTTTCTTACTCATTGCAGCTGTTTTTGTAACTTTACCATTTCTAAGTGAAGATGCTTTTGGTCATGGTTTAGGTGGTGACGCTGCTCCTCCAATTAGTTTTGAAGGTATGGAAGTTACAATTTTTACACAATTAGATCCTGCTGATATGACTGCAGGTGAAGTTGATTCAGCAAATATTGCAATTCGTTTCTATGATATGTTAACTGATCAAAACTTAGAACAGGTTACTTATCGTGTTGAAGTTTGGCGAAGTGGTGATCTTTTAGCTAGAAATTATTTTTATGATGATGATGGTGAACTAAATGTCGAAGTTAGACCAAAAGGTGATTGTTACGAAGCAAAGCCTTGGAAGTGTACTGAATATTATGGTGAGGTACATGGAACCGCAGGTGGATTATTTGCAAGAGGTGATGGTCGTCCACTTATTGATGGCCCAATCTTTGAAAAAGGTGGATTATACAATGTCAAAGTCTCAATTGAAGGTGCAACTAGTCCTAGATCTTTAGTTGCACAACCACTAAACTTTGATACTTTTGTTAGTGTTGCACAAGACCAAAGTTTCTTTATTAAAACTGCATCTGCTGCAGAAATTCCTGTAAATGTTAAAACCTATTATGATGATGTAGAAAATTTCACATACAATCAAAGTAATAATGCAATATCATTTGACATGCCTTTTGATTGGACACCTAAATATATCGAGTTAGTTCAAATGGTTCACGAAGAAATACGTGTTCCAAAATCATTTGAGCCATACAATCCTGAAAAGTCATTCAAAGGTTATGTAGACGGTGTTGAAGTTGATCAAAGAGTTCTAGTTATGGATCCATATTCATCTGAGACTGAAAATATTGTTCACTTTTTAGTTACAGGAACTGAGTTACAAAGAATTAATGAAGTCTTAGGCACATCTCATGAATCCTCTAAAACAATGAACTTTGAATTAATTCCTCAAGGAAAAACTGAAAAAAATTCATTTGACATGACATTCGATAACGGTTACAAGACAATAATTGCTTGGGACTCTAAATATGGTGCTGGAGATGAAATTCCATTTGAGTTTTCTTTCTTTGATAATAACGGTGGTTTAGTAAAAGATGTAATCTATGCATTTGGTTTAGTAAATCCACAAGGTGATCAGTTCAATCTGATTACCGGTGATACTCCTGAACTATTTGTAGGTACAAAATCGTTAGAGGGAATTGCTACACATTTGATAACAATTCCTGATGACGGAATGTACACTTTGAATTTAGTATTAACTGGTGAAGGCTTTTCTAACTATGATGAGTTTTTCCAAGCATCACAAATGTTTGAAGTAGGAGTATCTACTGGTAATTCGTTTATTGGTACACCATCGTCTACACCAACACAATCTGTTAACATTCCGGATTGGGTGAAAAATAACGCAAAGTGGTGGTCAAATGGTGAAATTGATGATGGTGCATTTGCATCTGGAATTGAATATATGATTAAACAAGGAATTATCTCTGTACCAACTACTGCAGGTGGTGCACAAAATGATAATGCAACCATTCCTGATTGGGTAAGAAACAATGCTGCATGGTGGGCTGATGGACAAATTGATGATAACACATTTGCATCTGGAATTCAATTCCTAGTCAAAGAAGGAATTATCTCAGTTTAGATCTACCTGAAAATTCTTATACAAACCAAACAAACTTTGATTGATTCATGCTTCCACTAAGAGATGAAAATCCACATCCGCCAGGATTTAAGCCAAAACTAACAATTGCACTAATCATTATCAATGTCATAGTATTTGGAATTGAGGTCACAATAACTGGCCAATTCATTGAGTTTTCAAATCGTGAAGCAATGAACATGTTTTTGACTTGGGGAGCTGTTCCAGGATGTGTTACAGGACAGATTGATGGAATCAATACTGGTGCTGAAATTATTAATTGTCCTGCAATTCCTGAACTGACCTTGATTACCTCAACGTTCATGCATGGAGGCATAATGCATCTTGGAGGAAACATGTTGTTTCTATGGATCTTTGGTGATAACATTGAAGCCAAATTTGGTAGAGTAAAGTACATTGGAATTTATTTAATGTGGGGAGTCGGTGCAGGATTGATTCACATTTATGGTGATGCAGGTAGTGGAATTCCTGCAGTTGGTGCATCTGGTGCAATTGCTGGAATTTTGGGTGCATACTTGGTAATGTTCCCACGAGCTAAGGTCATGACATTTGTAATGTTAGGATTCTTCTGGCGCATGATGCACATCCCTGCAAAATTCTTTTTACCATTCTGGTTAATCTTTCAAAATTTGTTACCATTTTTCATAGGAGGCTTTGGCGTTGCAGGTGGCGGTGTTGCATTTTTAGCACACATTGGTGGATTCTTTTTAGGATTAGGAGTTGGATATTTCTATAAGAAAACCAACAAGTCTGAGACTTATGGGTCTAGGTATGGGTATAGAGACGACTGGCGTTAATTCAATCAATTAAATTATCATTCTTACAATCTTACTCATGCCATACGTACACGTATCACTATATCCTGGACGTTCTGAAGAACAAAAACAGGAATTTGCAAAGGCTGTCACTGAATCTGCAGTTGAGATTCTAAAAACAAAGAAAGAACATGTGATTATAGTCTTTGACGAAAACCCAAAAGAGAACTGGTTTCTTGCAGGAGATCAACTCTAAACTATCTTTTTATTTTCATAACTTTTAGATTAATCATGTCAAAAATTGCACTAGTTCAATTCAAAGCATCAACTGAAAAAGAAAAAAATCTTCCAAAAATTTTGGATTACATAAAACAAGCAGCAAAAAATGGTGCAGACATGTGTACCTTTCCTGAATACATGATGTTTTACACTACATCAAAACAAACAGCAAGACAAGTTGCACAAGAGGCTGAAACAATTAACGGTGAATTTGTATCTGCTGTTGCAGAATCTGCAAAAAATAACTCAATTAGTATAGTTGGTACAATGTACGAGAAGAGTAGAAAAAAAGACCGTGTATATGATACATCATTTATCATAAACAATAAAGGAGAAGTAACTGGAAAATATAGAAAAATCCATCTTTACGATGCTTTAGGTTTTAAAGAATCTGATAAAATGTCATCTGGTACAGAAATTCCATTACCAACAAAAACTTCTGTTGGAAAAATGGGAATGCTAATCTGTTATGATTTACGATTTCCTGAAATGTCAAGAACGTTGGCATCATCTGGTACAGAAATTTTAGTTGTACCATCTGCATGGGTAAATGGTCCTATGAAAGAAGAACACTGGTTAACATTAAACAAATCACGTGCAATTGAAAATGGATGTTATGTAATTGCGCCAGATCATTTAGGTCATGTATATTCTGGACGAAGTTTAGCAGTTGATCCTTATGGTAGAATCTTACTTGATATGAAAAAGCGACAAGGAATTGGATATGTTAACATCTCTCTAGATAAAGTGCATGAGATTAGAAAGAAACTTCCACTCTTAAAGAATAGAAGAACAGACATTTACTCTGATTTTAAGATCTAGTTTTACATTTCATATTGGCACATTGTCGCCTCCATTCTTGTTTTCTTGTATACCTGAAAATTACAGTTGGCCATTGACACTCTGGACATTTAGTTTTCAAAACCTTTAACATTGCTTTTTGTAACAGTGGAGCTGATGCCTTACATCCGTTTTGATAATTCGTGCACCCAATGAATCGTTTCTTTGTTGCATTTGATTTGATTACTGACAGTTGTCCTGTATGACACTCTGGACACTCACAAATTCCTTCTTTAGGTGAATTCGTTCCTAAAATTATGTATTTTTTACTCTTTGCAGAAAATGAAACAAATCCTTTTTCATCATAATATTGATCAATTTCTATCTTAAAATTTTCTATAATTTTTTTTGTTGACTTTGTTACATTTCGTTTTTCTGATTTTGTAACAGAAACTTGGATCTTTTTTCTCACATCATTTAAGATTAATTCAAGTTTATGAAATTACTTGATCAATTTTTATAGGGACTAGGTCAGCAAATTTTCGTGGAAAGAGAAAGCGTTTGTGTTTTAGGCGGAGGTAGTACAAAATATGGTAAACTTGATGATAGTATCTCTGATATTACTTTACAAGCATCTGTTGGTGCAATTGAAAGTGCAGGAATTGAACCTAAAGAAATTGAAGCAGGTTACATTTCTAATGTATTTGGTGTAGCAGATAAACAGGTTCACTTGGGTCCTGTAGTTATGAGTAATCTAGGAATTTCTGAATGTCCATCATTATCAATTGAATCTGCATGTGGCAGTGGTTCTGTTTCTTTTAGAGAAGCATTTGCAAATGTTGCAGCAGGATTTTATGATGCAGTACTTGTTACAGGTACTGAAAAAGTTACACACACAGGTACTGACTGGACAACTACTTACTTTTCTTATTGTTCTGATTTCTTTTATGAAGGCCAAGCAGGTGCATCATTTCCTGGTTTATTTGCATCAATGGCACGTGCATATCTAAATGAATTTGATGCAACTGAAGAAGATCTTGCATCAGTTGCAGTTAAAAATCATGAAAACGGGGTATTAAATCCTAAAGCACACTTGAGAAAAAAAATAAGTATTGATGATGTAATGAATTCTGCAGTAGTTGCAAGTCCTTTAAAATTATATGATTGCTGTCCATTCTCTGATGGTGCAAGTTCTGTTATTCTATGTAATGAAAAATTTGCTAAAGAGCATTCAAAAGATTATGTCAAAGTAATTGGTTCTGGTCGTGGAGGTTCTCCTGCAGCATTACAAGGACGTGAACAATTAACAACTATTCCAAGTACAAAAATTGCAGCAGCAGCAGCATACAAGATGGCTGGAATTACTGCAAAAGATATTGACTTTGCTGAAGTTCATGATTGCTTTACGGTTGCAGAAGTAGTTGACAGTGAAGACTTGGGTTTCTTTGAAAAAGGTACAGGCGCAACAGCTGCAAGAAACGGTGAAACTAAACTAAACGGTTCAATTTCTATTAATCCATCTGGTGGCTTAAAATCAAAAGGACATCCAATTGGTGCAACAGGCGTTGGTCAAGTTGTTGAAGTATTTGAGCAACTAACCGGAAAATCTGGTGAAAGAACCGTTAACGATGCAAAAATTGGATTGACACAAAACTTTGGTGCAACTGGAGCAAGTTGTGCAGTTCACGTGTTTGAAAGTGTGTAAATTGTCTGCAAAACCTGAATTCATAGAAGCAGCAAAGGCTGGTAATGTTTTAGCTAGAAAATGCAGTAAATGTGGTGAGCTACATTTAGCAACTGTTTATTATTGTAAAAAATGTGGAAACAAGGGATTTGAAGATTCTATTCTAAATGGAGCTGGAAAGGTTATCACATATACAATAATGACTGTTCCGCCAGCAGGATTTGAGGAATTGGCTCCATATGCCTGGGTTATAATGGAATTAGATGACTCTGGCATTAGAGTATCTGGCTTTTTGGGTAAAATACCAACCCCTGAAGATTTACCAATTGGAACTTCTGTAAAAATTATCGGATTTGACGAACGCGGAATAGTTTTAGAAAAACTGTAAATCATTTTTAGTGAATTTATTAAAAAAATTTTTCACAATTTTTAATTGTTGTAGAAAATTAGATCTATCATGTCAGTAGATGTTGTTTGTGGGAAATGTGGAGAAAAAATTTCTACAATGAAAATGTTGAAGTCTGTCAAAGATGTTCTAAAGCATTACAATAACAAGTGTCCATCATGCAATCAAACTCTGTCGACGTCAGAATTTTCTTTAGATGTTGAAGAGAAATGATCTTTTTTCTCTGTTGTACTAGTGACAACAAGCCTTAATACCTAATTTTTTCTTTACAAATTCAATGGGGAAGCAGGACGCAGATTTTGAAGAAGAATTAGATCTGGATGTAGATGCTGGCATTGATGATGATGACCTAGATCTAGAAATAGACGACGGTTCTTCAGGAGATGGTCGTTTACAATCTACATCAAAACGTGTTAGAATGATCTTCTCTGTTATGGCTAGCCCAAACAGAATCGACATTTTGAGAATCTTAAACTCTAAAGGTCCTTTGACCTATTCTGAACTAAAATCATTGGCAGGTTTTAAATCAAAAAAAGAGAGTGGAAAATTTGCCTATCATCTTAGAAAACTTCTCAGACAGTCTCTTGTTGCATTAAATAAATCTGAAAGACGTTATACTATAACAAATCTAGGAAAATTAGTTCTTAGTCTAGCAAGACAAATCGAAGAACGTTCTATCATAGAGAGTGGAAAAATGTATGTCCGTACATCACATGATTCAATTGAAGAGTTCAATTCTGATAAAATAATTCAATCACTAGTTAGAGAGGGAAGTCTCCCACTTGAATTATCACAAAAAATTACAGAAGAAGTAGAAAATAGAATATACAAATTCCAAACTACATATCTTACAGGCTCACTAATTCGTGAAATGGTAAATAATGTATTATTAGAGCACGGTCATGAAGAATATCGAAATAAGCTAGCAAGACTTGGAATGCCTGTATTTGAGGTTCAAGAAATGTTCACCAATGTTGAAAATATCCGAAATGGTGTTGAAGACGTACTTTTTACTAGTGGAAAAAACACTTTGGCTGAATATTTACTCACAAACACATTACCAAAAGATATAGCCGATTCTCACTTATCTGGAGAATTACATATTTCTAATCTTGGTTTATGGTCACTAATTCCTGACACAATATTTCTAAATCTTAAAGAACTAATTGATGACGGAATTGATCTAAAAGGTAAATGTCCTGATGTTACACGAGTCTCTTCACCAAAAACACTTGATGATCTGAGAAAACTATTGCCAATGATCTTTAATTTAGTATCAAAGGAATCATCACAAGAAATAGTAATTGATGATCTAACCACTGTACTAGGAAAATTCTCAAAAACTACTGATGATCTTGAAAAAATGCTTGTTGATGTTTTTACAATGTCATCTACATCTACTAGTTTAGATAAATCCCCAACAGTGTTATCTTTCAGAATACCACTTTCAGGTGACAAAAAATTAATTAATACAATTTTTTCAGCTTACAATACTTTTGTTAAATCAACTCCTGCACCAAAAATTGGTTTAGTTATTGATTATGAAAAAGGAAAAGTTATAGATCATTCAGAAATACTTGCACAAACTGTATCACTTGGAGGAAATATAACATTCTCAAAAGGTATGTGTTCAACTAATGCAATTAAAAATTCAAATAAAACTTCTGAACCATCCATTAAATTAGGATCATTAACCATTAACCTTCCACGTTTAGCATTAGAATCAAGTAAGGATGAAACTTACTTTAGAGCTAGACTTGTGTTATTAATGAAACCTGCAATTGCTGCAATGGCAACTCGTAAAAAAGATGTATCCGATCTAATTAGACGTGGCGTAAATCCAATCTTAGCAGAAAAAACACAATTTATGCAAAAAAATAACACATCCATAGTTCTAAATTTTGTTGGACTAAAAGAAGCAGTACATAAAATACTTGGACATAAAGAAGATAAAGAAGGAAAAGAAATTTTGAATAAAGTTTTACAAACCGCAGTTGATATTGCTCATAAAAAAGGTCAAGAAATGGGAATTGATGTCTCCATTTCTATGGTTGATAGTGATGATCTAACAAGATTTGTTACACTTGACAGTGAAAAATATGGTAAAAATTCTATCATGGATGTTTTAGAAGGCGATCTTTATTCTCAGGGATTAGAATTGGACTCTACAGGACTTGATAAATTAACTGCTAAAAGCGAGATCATATCTGACTATAACAAAATCTCGAAAATATTAGATGGTGGTGTACTTGTTAAATTGCCATTTGATACAAAAGCAAAAGAACCTGATATCAAAAAGGCAATTGAGAAAGCTTCTTTACTAATTTCGTCATTCAAGCCAATAAAATAAAATATTTTATATTTTTTAGCCACAGGTTTGCTTATTTCATTTTCAATTTATTGTCATTGTACTAATTTCAAAACGAAATTCGTTTCGATCATTAAATGATCTATCTCTCAAATCTTTTTTTTGATTTGACACTATGAAAATTACCAAAACGAAGTTTTTCGTACCGTTGTGAAATTAATTTACCCATTGTTAGAAAAATAATTGCCAAAGAGTTTTTTAGCTCATCAATTTAACATGTACTTGGGGATTATAATTGGTTGAAAATTCACAGATAGAGTCATCTTTCGCAGAAATTCGAAAGAGAAATGGAGACACAACAAAGTTTGATCAAGATAAAATTACAAATGCGATCTATAAAGCATTACTTGCAACAAGTGAAGGCGATCGTGATCTTGCACAAAACTTAACAAATGGTGTTCTAGGTAAATTATCCTCTCAAGGATTTGGTACTGAAAACCCACCTAGCGTAGAAGATATACAAGATATGGTGGAATCCACTTTGATAGAGCAAGGACACAGCGAAATCGCAAAATCATACATCTTGTACAGACATGAAAGACGAAAGATTCGTGATGAGAAGATGAAGGTTCTTAATACTAAAGTTCTGGATCCTGTTTCAAAAGAATTTGATCTTAACTGTCTTCGAGTATTGGCATCTAGATATCTATTCAGAAATAATAAAAATGAAATTACTGAAAGTCCAACTCAATTATTTGAAAGAGTTGCAGTTTTAATTACAATTGGTGATCTTCTACATGATTCTTCTATATTCAATCCCACAGGAAATACACCACAAAATATTGAAGAAGCACAAGAATATCTTACAAAATTAGATCAATTCAACTACAAATTTAAAATCGACGAATATTATCTCAACCAATATCATTTTAGAGGTTTAGTAAATGGTTATATCGATATTGCACAAAAAGGACAAGCAAAGATTAGCTTTAAAGATCTATTAACAAAACTTGCAGCAAAAGAATTTACTGATTATGGTGCACGAATTACAGAATACTATAATCTAATGGTTAACCAAGTATTCTTACCAAACTCTCCTACCATGATGAATGCTGGTGGACGTCTTGGACAACTGTCTGCATGTTTTGTTTTGGGAATGCCTGATGACATGGGTAAAATCATGAAGACAACTTCTGATGCCGCATTAATTTTCAAATCCGGTGGTGGTGTTGGAATAAACTATTCGGAATTAAGAGAAGAAGGTGATATTGTTGCATCGACATCTGGAGTTGCTTCTGGACCTGTATCGTTCATGAATATTATCAATACTGTAACTGATGTCATTAAACAAGGAGGAAAAAGAAGAGGTGCAAACATGGGAATTATGGATGTATCTCATCCAGATATTGAGAAATTCATTACTAACAAAACTGAACCTGGTGTTTTAGAGAACTTTAACGTCAGTGTTGGTGTTTGGGGTGACTTTTGGAGTGCACTCGTAGATAGTGAAGATGGTGCATACACACTACGAAGCACTAGAGATGGTAGCCCCGTACGTGAAATCAATGCACATCATCTAATTGATCTTATTGCAACATCTGCATGGAAAAGTGCAGAACCTGGTTTAATCTTCTTTGATTTAATTAACAAGTACAATGTATTTGCAAAAGCACGTGGTGGACCACTTCGTGCAACAAATCCATGTGGTGAACAAAGTTTGTATCCTTACGAATCTTGTAATTTAGGATCTATCAATTTAGCAAATCTTACAAAAAGAACTGCAGATGGTCAATACGAATTTGATTGGCAAAAATATGAAGAAATTGTTAGAAAGACAACTCGCTTCTTAGATAATGTAATTGATGTAAATCATTATCCAGTTCCAGAGATTAATGTTGCATCAAAGGAATCACGCCGAATTGGTCTTGGTGTAATGGGTGTCGCAGATTTATTATACAAATTAAGAATTCCATACAACTCAAAAGAAGGTTACGAGTTTATGGGTAAATTATCTGAAGCATTATCATACTATTCCATGGAAGAAAGTGTCGCTTTAGCACAATCTCGTGGAGCATTCCCACTTTGTTCAAAGACAGAATATCCTGAAGGTAAAATTCCAATTGCTGGCTATTATGAAAAACCAAAACAAAGACATTATTATGATTGGGATGCTCTAATTACAAAAATTCAGAAACATGGAGTTAGACATGTTCTTACAACAACTGTTGCACCAACCGGAACATTATCGATGTTAGCAGATTGTTCAAACGGAATGGAACCGACATTTGCTCTTGTGTTTGAAAAACGCGTTACTGTTGGAAGATTCTTTTACACAAATAAAATATTTGAAGAAGTTCTAAGAGAAAACGGTCTTTACAGTGAGGAATTGTTAGCAAAAGTTGCTGATAATTATGGTTCAGTTAAAGGAATTGATGAAATTCCAGAATGGATTCAAAATATCTTTGTCACTGCTATGGATATTCACTGGACTGATCATCTAATGGCTCAAGCAGTGTGGCAAGATTGGATTGGAAATGCGATTGCAAAAACAATCAATATGCCTAATGATGTATCTGCAGAAGATGTCAAAGCAGCATATCTATTAGCACATGAATTAGGTCTCAAAGGAATTACAGTCTATCGTGATGGTTCAAGACATAAACAAGTCCTCCACATGACCGGTGAAAATTCTCAAAAAACCTTTGAAGTTACAGCAACTGATTATCTACATGACTATATTGCAAATAATGTCAAAAATCCATATATCCTAAAACAAATTAATGAAGCACTCAAAGTAACAACTCCGCAAGAACTTCCTCATGAAAACCGTGTTGTAGCAGAGCCTGATATTGAAGAAAAATTATGTCCAACTTGTAAAAACACTCTTGTTTTAACTGAAGGATGCCACATTTGTATTGAATGTGGATATAGTGGTTGTACATCTGGATAATAAAATAACAACATTTTAGAATACAAACCAGTTTCAAAACATATTGATTAGTAAAATTGTTGGAATTGTAATCTTAATTGTTGCAATAGGTGGTGCATCTGCTTATTTTCTAACAAAAACTGATTCAGTTGGCGTCGATTCATTTTCAAATCAATCAATACTTCAAAATGAAAAAATCGGTCTAGTCATTAACACAATTAATCCTCCAAAAAGCATGGATGATCTAGAAGAAGCATACAAAGTTGCATCCACATCTGGAGCTGGAAGAACAAATTTGTATGTACATTGGAATCAGCTTGAACCTGAAGAAGGAAATTTTGATTGGCGTGTTACTGATATTATGATGAAATTAAATGAAAAATATAATCTCAAAACAACTCTTTTCTTTTCTGTAATCAACGCTGATAGATTAGGTCCATTTCCATCATGGATGGGAAATCAAGCATTAGGACAAACGTTAGAAGATGAAACAATTCGTGTATTGGATTCAATTCTTTCTAGATATGAAAACATAGATTATGTAATATTTGCAGGAGATATTGATTATCATTTTCAAAGAGCAAGTGGCTCAATACCAACATACATTGAATTTTTTGATGATGTTTATTCAGAAATTAAATCAAACCATCCTGATGTACAAATAGGAAATAGTATGTCACTTGAGAATGTATTAAACAAAGGAATGGAACCTGGTGGTTCATTTGAATTAACTCCTAAATTAGAAATGGGTGATTTTATAGCTCTTTCGTACAAACCTATTGATACTATTGGTGACATAAACAGAACTCCACAAGAAGCAATTGATAATCTCAAACAATCTATTGAAATATTTCCTTCACATCAATTGGCATTTTTTGAAATTAGTTGGAGTACATCTGATTTCGTGAATGGAAATAGTAATGATCAAGCAGAATTCATTAAATCAAGTTTAAACTTTTTTGAAGAAAATGAATCTAAAATAGAATTTTTCACAATATCTAGATTATTTGATAAACCAAAAGGAAGTTGTGTTTCCCAAGATATACAATCTGTAGACGGTTCTGGTTTTACTAGTAATTCATTTCGTCTTGAACGAGTAGATGAGTATGTTTGCAATTCTGGTCTAATTGACACAAATCAAAATATAAAATCTTCATGGACACAATTAAAAACAAATATTCCTAATTGATAAAATGCTTACTATAATTTTAGTAGAATCTTCACTTGAATTAATTCCAAAAGAACTATCTCATCATCAATCTGTCTTGGCATATTCAAAAAAATTTAAAAAAAATATTTCAAATACATTACTAGATAATTCTTGGCATTTTGGGGCTATGAAAGGATTAGAAAATGAAATTAAACGTGGAAGACCAGATATTGTACATCTAACGTTATTGTCAATTTGTACATCTCCTGCATTTTATGAAAATAAAATCAGAGTATTTGTTCACACTGTAAATAATAAAATTATTTCAATAAATAACAATACACGTTTACCAAAATCATACCATCGATTTCAAGGATTAATAGAAAAACTTTTTCTTACTAAAAAAATTGAATCTGAAACTGAAATTTTAATGGAAATGGAAAATTCTTCACTATCAAAATTAATATCTAAAATTAAACCTGACGAAGTAATTGGATTAACAACTAAAGGTCAAAAAACCACTTTTGAAAATTTAATTCATGAAACTAAAGTAAATTCATGTATTCTTATAGGTGGATTTCAAAAAGGACATTTTAACAAGGAAAATGAAAAGATATTCCAAAAATCATTTTCAATCCATGATTCTTCTTTAGAAGCACATCTTGTAGCAAGCAGACTTGTCTATGAATACGAAAAAACCATTTTTATTTAGGTAAATTTTTTTTAATCCTTATGCAGTCATAGTATAGCCTGGTTAGTATTCGGGGTTTCCAACCCTGTGACGCGGGTTCGAATCCCGCTGACTGCATCTATTGATTTATTTCTAAATAATTGTAACACATTACACTATGAAAAACTCAAAAAAACAGATAGCGATAAAACGTATGGAAATTCTATTCAACAATGCATTATCAAATGCAAAAAATAATCCTGGGTTAGCTCAAAAACAGGCTGAAATTGCCAAAAAAATTAGCTTGAAATTTAAAATTAAAATGCCATTTGAAATTGGTTCAAGTTTTTGCAAAAAATGTAAAAAATTCATTCCACCTGGGATCGCATCAAAAATACGTCTTGGCTCAAAACCAAAATCTATACGAATAACATGTTCATACTGCAATCACACGTATCGTAAGATAATTTCTCAATGATTTTGACCAGTTTTTTATTAACATAGACTGGCTTAACCTACTCATAATGAGTCAGACATCAAACTTTTCACAAAAACAAAACATTCACCGAAGGGGACAATGGATAGACCGCTTTATGCAAAAAAGAAGAGACCAATTTTCTGCAAAAAACCTAGAACTTCTCTATGACTATAACGATGACATGATAATTTACAGCATTTCAGAAAACACTCGTTACAAGAATCTGACAGTCTATGGAAAACTAACTAACTTGGTAAGAAAAGACTGGATAGACGTTACTGAAAAAGACCTGAGAAATCTAGTATCACAAATTATGGTAATGCATGGTGAGAATGGTAAAGAGACTGGCTATACCTTTGATTTGAAGATACAACTAAAAGCAATTGTCAGATTTGCAAAAATTGGCACAAGAACAAAGCCTGAAGACGGTGAATTGCCAATGATAAAGTTCATTCAACCAAAAAAACCAAGAGACAAACTAACAAGAGAAGACCTTCCTACAGACCAAGAGGTTCAAAAGATTCTCTCTGCATGTGCCAACTCTACAAGGGACAAGGCAATGCTCTCACTGCATGCAGAGGCTGGAACTCGCGTAGGGGAACTGCTTGGAATGAAAATCAAGGACTTTACAATTGACCAGTTTGGCGGAATCATCAAGGTAGACGGTAAGACAGGCGTTAGACCAATCAGAATTGTCAGGTCAGTTCCATATTTGACAAAGTGGCTCAATGACCACCCATACAAAGAAAATTTGGAGAGTCCTTTGTGGGTGTATGTCGACTTGTGTAGTACGTTTGGTCAGCCAATTAACTACGCGGGATTTAACAGCATTTTGCAAAAAAGAGTCAGACAGGCTGGAATAAAGAAGAGAATCTACTCACATCTTTTCAGACACAAGGAGATTACTGACTTGGCAAACAAACTGACAGAGTCAGAAAGCAGAATGAGACATGGGTGGGAAAAAAGTTCTCTAATGCCAACTAGATACAGCCACCTAAACCAAGATGATCTTGATGAAAAGATGCTTGGAATAATGGGTGTTAAAAAGCCAAAAGAAGAAAAAGAAACACTTCACGAGTGTGCATACTGCAAAATTCGCTATCCAATTGAAACGAGATTTTGTGACAACTGCTCAAGACCTCTCAACATTACAGACGCAATGGAGATGGAAAAGCAGTATGAGCAAAAGACACGCTCACTAATACTTGAGACAATTAGACAGGAGCATTCTGAGAAGGCAAAACACGAATACAATCAAAAACTTGAAGAGGAAAACTCTCAGCTCAAAAAACTGCTTTCTCAAATATCTGAAAAGAACTAGGAATTGCTATCTGGTAGTCCAAGAAAAACAAAACCCCACTGTTTCTCTTTTTTGTCATAATATGCCTGAAACTTTCTTCTCATCCCGTCTTTAATCACATCATATCCAGTAATTGAAAATTTCTCAATCAATTTTTGTTTCCATACCTTCCAACTAGATGGAGTAAACTTTGTCTCTTCCATTAGCGAGACATCTGCGATTTTGCCTTCGTTGTAGATTAGATGAGCAACATGATCAGAAAAATGTCCAAAGTCAGTAGTTCTTCGAACCAAATTACCTCCACCTCTTGTATCTTGGCTTGCATCTCAAGTTAGAACTACAACAGGGACATCTGTATAGATTAATGCAGAAAAATCTGTCACATGCTTTGCAGAATTTATTACCGTTTTCGTATTCATTCTTTGCCCACTCAATGTTCTCGCACAAGTTCCTGCAGTGTCTCAAAGTTGAATCCTCACCCTCTCTTTAATGTCTGAATTAAAGCACTCTAGACTGAAGCATTCGTTGCATACAAGCCATTTTTTGTTCAGGTTGTAGATAATTTCGTAAATTGGCTTGTTGTTGTTACAACACTTTCTTTCATGTTTCTTAGACTTCATGATATGATTTGAAATCTCATTCTAATAATGACGATGGACATTTTTTGATTCAACCATATCTTGGATATCTTCAATAGTAATAATAGAATTATAATAAAAAAAGAGATTCTTTTTAGAATATAGTAGTAGAAAAAAAGTAACGTTAGCTACGTTATACTAACGTTACTTTGAACCAGCTAACGTTATAAAAATTCTATATACTATAGTAAAAGAAACTCTTTTTTCCTTAAAATAATATAATTAATCATAATCTAATGATACAAAAAATGCATTAATACAATCAAAGTAATTCTTGGACAAACTGTCCCATTTTACGAACAAATAATGGACAAGTTAATTTTTTGGCTGAATATACGGCTAAAATCGACAAAAAACCTTGAACAAATCATAAAAATGATCCATGTTTTAGTATTTCATGTCATTTCCACAGGGACGTAAAGCAAAATTTGCGGCAAGAGATCCATCGAAAGAAGGTAAAAGATGGAAGAAAAAACCTACAAGGACACATGATCAAAAACGACTAAGAATTTTGAAATATCTGAATAATGCCGCTTCGTCCACTAAAAAAGAAATAAATGAAAAATGTTTTGCAAGTGACAAAGATGCATTATTTCTTGGATGAAAACAACTCATCCTAAATTAATAGATAATGTGACTGATAATATGGTTATGATGTTTAATTTATAATGAATTTGAATTAACTTTATCTAATACATCTCTAATTGCAAAACTCATCGGACTTGGACTAATTGCGGGTTCTCCTGCAATATTTGGTGCATGGATAGGTGGATTCTCGTACTCGCCATTTACCTCAGTCATCTTTTTGGCAATTGGCGCAGGTGCAATATTTCAAGTGATTATAGTTATCTTTAGAATTATTGGAGATGAAGGTGACAAAAATCTCTCTAGTGCTTCAGTAGTTGCAGGTGTTGCTATTGGAATGTTAGTGATGTATTTGACAAGTATTTTGGTTTAACCTTTTGGGATATTTTCAAAAAAAAAATTATTGGAATGGATCGATAAACGGACAATTCACAATATGATCACTGTTCATTGGTCTTGCCATTCCAATTTCTATTAGACCTTGTTGCTGGTAGTAGCTGATATCATTCATGTTTTCTAAAACTGCAGCATTTTGTGGATCAACCCATTTTATCATGAATATTCTCCATAATGGTGAGTAGTTTTCATCACCTGGTGCACCTGCTGCAATTCCTGCTTGAAATCCTAATGGTCCTGAACCACTAATTCCATTTTTGAATTGATACAAATCAATTGCAGAAGGACTAGCAAGAGTTGATGCTAATGTTGGGGCATTAATGACTCCCATCATTTTTGCAGGACCTGAAGGAGTAGCATCAGTTACAATATAGTAAATGGTTCTACCATCCGGACCCCAACCCCTATGAGCCACAAAAGTTACAGTCATTTCATCTAAATCAATGTCTAAAACTTGTGCTTTGCCATATGGGGTAGCATCAGTTAGTGTCTTGTCTTCTTTAGTTGTCATTTGACCATCAGGCCAAACAATTTGTGGCATATTCAAAACTACTGGAAGTGGTGTCAATGTTACCTCACCATTTATCTCTGCATCAATTACTGCTTGCTCAGAATCTA